>OASZ01000059.1_pt1 | contig 158634 bp, 128 predicted proteins | sample 1501241 | NCBI WGS metagenome assembly OASZ01 (sample SAMEA2579926, study PRJEB22360) | human gut metagenome | biome: human gut; feature: human-associated habitat; material: faeces | place: Denmark | collected 2008/2010 | reverse complement strand
ACACCTCAGACATTAATACACTGTAAATCAAATGACAACATCAAACAAATGACAGATAATGATACATGGAAGAGTGAGAGCAAACACTTGCTCTCATAACTGCTACCACAGTTGCTGCCATACCTGAAACAACGATGAATAAAGGGATGCAGACAAATTGTTAGAGCATGAGAGCAAAAACGCATTCAAATTACGTGGGGAGCCTGATTATCTCTAGGAGAATAATATGCTAGACCAAGAATCAGTTTACAACACAAAAAGTGACGGCAAAAAGCGTAAAACTCTTGCCGTCACTTAGCCATCAGCATTTGCCGTCACCGCTATTGGTCTATATATTAATACTTTATTCTAAAAAGTGACGGGTGACGATAAAAAACATAGTTTCAACTCTAAAATAATTATTTTATCTTAAGGGCAAAACCTCCTCCCGGTGCCAGATGAACTTTCAGTTTACCGTCCTTCTTTATCGGGAAGGACTCACACTTATAATCACGACCTGCCCGATGAGCATTCACACCATCTTTAAACAAAGTAGCATGATAAGATTTATCACCCAGGAAAGAACAATCGACTTCAATATCACGTGCACTCCAATCTGTAATTCCACCTACATACCAGACATCCCCTTTCCGGCGTGCTGTCACAATATACTCTCCCATTTTACCGTCAAGAACGATACTTTCATCCCATACAGTTGGTATTTCTGCGATAAATGCCGTTGATTCCGGTTCGCGCATATAGTTGCTCGGAGTATCGCACAACATATTAAAAGGAGATTCAAACACCACGTACAAGGCTAGTTGGCGGCAACGGGTTCCCTGACTCATCGGTTCTGAATAACAAGGATAATAGTTACCCTTGGAAGCATTCCTCATCGCCCCCTGCGTATAATCCATCGGACCGGAAACCTGACGGATGAAAGGAATCATCACATCATACTTCACCTGATCTACTGACGGTGAACTCCATTTCATCTGCTCCAACCCATTGACTCCTTCGAAATTCAACACATTCGGATAAGTACGGTTCAATCCGGCAGGCTTATGAGTGCCGTGCAGGTCAAGAATCAGCTTGTATTTAGCACACATTTCAGCGGCACGATAGTTGAATGCAGTCATTTCCTGATCGTCACGGTCCATAAAGTCCACTTTGAAACCCTTTACTCCCATTTCGGCATAATGACGGCACACATTTTCCATATCACGCTCGAATGCATGATAACCGGCCCAAAGGATGATACCTACATTTTTGGAAGCTGCGTAATCTACCAGTTCTTTCAGGTCAATCTCCTTGACAACCTGCATCAAATCCGCCTGTAAGTTCACTGCCCATCCCTCGTCAAGTATCACATACTCGATACCGTTTGCAGAAGCAAAGTCTATATATGCCTTATAAGTCGGATTATTTACTCCGGTCACAAAATCAACGCCATCCAGATTCCAGTCATTCCACCAGTCCCAAGCAACCTTTCCCGGTTTAATCCATGAAAGATCGGACATACGTGAAGGCGCACCTAACAGGTAGCTGAGATTGGTAGCGGCAAGGTCCTTATCGGTGGTAGTAACCACAGCTATACGCCAGGGGAAGTTTCTCGGCTTATCCACTTTGGCAATGTAGTCTTCATGCTCCTTCACCAACATCTGAAGCTGGTTGTGACCACCCTGTACCGTACGCTTCGGATAAGGAGCATGCATACTGCTCAGACGATTCGCGCCTTCCGAAGCAGAAAGATAAAGTCCCGGATAATTTTCCAGATCGGACTCTGTGATACAGACTTTCACTCCATCGCCCGCATCTACTACCAACGGCAAGAACATCAAGCGCTGTTTATTCAGCTTCGACAGTTTGTCCGTTGTATACGTATTCTCGAAAGAATTAAAAAACTGGGAGTTATAATCACCGTCTTTACCGCTTTTTACATAAGGCACGGAGGCAGTCATATCCGATGGAAAACAATAATCAGATACTTCCGTCACCACACGAAAAGGCTTCTTCCCCTGATTCACAAAACGGTAGGCGATACCGTCATTGTATGCACGAAACTCTACATTCCAGTCTTTTTTGAAACGCAAGGTCAGTCCATTATAATGATTTCTCAATTCGCTGGCACGGTAGAAAGGAGATGGTATCATCTCGTCCACACTCTTTCTGGAAGTTCCGGATAATTTCGCATTTTCTCCCCAGACAGTCCCGTTATCCAACGTCATTGATATGGGAGAAGGAGTCAGAATCTGCCTGCCGTTGCATGTAATGTCATAAGTCAGCCGGTCGCCAATGGTTATTGTTGTTTTCAGATTTCCATCAGGTGAGGCTAGTGTAAATTGCTTCTGAGCTTGCAACGAAAGCGTACACAAGACACATAATAATAAAAATGTAAGTTTTTTCATGGTTGTAACTAATATATTAGATTTCAAAATAATTATTCCGCAATAAAGCGCTTTGTCTGTACATCACGACTGTTCGTACCTATCATCACGTCAAACTCTCCCGGTTCGTAGATATATTGCAGCCCGGAATTATAAAATTTCAGGTCATCTTCCGTAAGTACAAACTTCACTTCACGGCTTTCTCCTTTTTTCAGGAAGATACGATCGAAGCCTTTCAGCTCTTTCACCGGACGCGCTACTTCCGCATAGATATCACGCAAATAGATTTGTACCGTTTCATAGCCGTCATGGTTCCCTTTGTTGGTGACGGTAACGGAAGCTGTCAGGTTTCCATTTTTCGGCAAGGTTTCCGAACTGAGCTGCAGGTCGCCATATACAAAGTCGGTATAACTCAAACCGTATCCGAAAGGATAAAGAGGTTCGTTACTCTCATCCAGATAGTTGCTGGCATACCGGTTGAAAACACGGTTGTCCGGGTCCGGACGTCCAGTGTTCAAATGATTGTAGAACAAAGGAAGTTGCCCTACCGAACGAGGGAAGGTAGTAGTCAGCTTGCCGCACGGGACGGCTTTGCCAAACAGAACATCGGCAACGGCATCCCCTGTCTCACTACCTCCGAACCATACATTCAGAATAGAAGGAATGTGTTCGCTTTCCCAGTTCAAGATCAAAGGACGACCGGTGAACAGGAGCAGTACCACAGGCTTACCTGTTTTCACCAATGCTTTCAATAAGTCCTGCTGAGCGTCAGGGATTTCCAGATTAGTACGGGAAGGAGATTCACCACTCATTTCCGCACATTCACCCACAGCAGCCACAATCACATCGGCACGGGCAGCCGTACGCAATGCCTCGGCCAGCAGTTGCTGATCATTACCACGTTCCAACGGACGGATGCCGACAGCTCCTTTTTCCATTTCCGCATCATAATATACATTGCTGCCTTTGGCATAAAGTATTTCAGCCTTGTCTCCTACTGCCGACCGGATTCCTTCGAGTAATGTACCATGTCTGGACGGAGTACAGGTCATGCTCCACATTCCGCACATATTATTGCGTGCATCTGCCATCGGACCTATTAATGCAATTTTCCCTTTTTCCTCCAACGGAAGCAGGTGATTCTCATTTTTCAGTAGAACAAACGTCTCTGCCGCAACCTCGCGTGCAACTGCACGATGCTCAGGCGTATAAAGTTCTTTTTCCGCACGTAACGTATCGCAATATTTATATGGATCGGCAAACAAGCCCAGTTTATACTTAGCCTCCAGCACACGACGGCAAGCTGCATCAATCTGTGCTTCGGTGACTTTCCCCTCTTTCAGCGATTCTTCCAACGTATTGAGAAAGCCGCAGGAAACCATGTCCATATCCGTCCCCGCCTGCAAAGCACGGACAGAGGCTTCCTTCAAAGGAGCCACACCATGAATGGACATTTCAGCAATGGAATTGTAGTCTGTGACCAAAAGTCCCTGAAATCCCCATTCGTCACGAAGCACGTCTGTCAACAGCCATTTATTTGCCGTAGCCGGTATGCCGTCTACTATATTAAAAGAACTCATCACACTACCGACACCAGCCTCAACCGCCGCCCGATAAGGAGCAAAATATTCGTTATACATACGCAGATGGCTCATGTCGACTGTATTATAATCCTTACCGGCTTCTGATGCTCCATAGAGGGCGAAATGTTTTACACAAGAAAGGATTTCATCTTTTCCCTGCATACTGTCACCTTGATAACCGTGCACATAGGCCTTTGCCAACAGTGAACCCAGATAAGGGTCCTCACCGCTTCCTTCGGCAATACGTCCCCAACGGGCATCCCGGCAGATATCTACCATCGGGCTGAATGTCCAGCAAATGCCATCCGCACTGGCTTCAATGGCAGAAATCCGCGCCATCCGCTGAATAGCCAACGTATCCCAACTGCATGAGAGGGCCAACGGTATCGGGAAAATCGTTTCATAACCATGTATGACGTCCGCCCCGACTATCAAGGGAATTTTCAATCGGGTTTCTTCCACTGCCAGCCGTTGCAGGTCATAGATTTTTTTGATTCCTTTTACATTGAAAAAGCCACCGATCTCTTCTTTGCGAATCATATCACTAAGCTCACTATTCATCACCGAGCCTGTCACCAAGTCGCCACCGGAAGGAAGGTTCAACTGTCCCAGCTTCTCACGGATCGTCATTTTACCCATCAGGTCTGTGACAAAGCGATCCATCTCTACCTCTTTTCCCCCACCAGACTCCGAACAGGAAAAGAATATAATGCCACAAATGGCACCAAACACCAGATTTCTTATTTTCATAAGCTCTTCAAATTATTTATTTACTTTTCTGACTTTACCTTCTATACAATAACGGCAACATCGGTCAACAGAATCTATTTCGCCAAAGTTAACACTTCCTTCTAAATAATGAGACATATACCCGCAAAATAGATTATTTATTTCTGTCAACTGAATCTATATACAATAGACGGTTCAGAAAGAAAAAGCCACATTAATTCAGAGCTACAAATTTTCCATCCTTAATATAAATAGGTGTTATCACCGGATGTTCCGTCTGCGAATTCGGTGCATGATAAGAAATCATCAGCCTGCCTTTAAGATCCTTGAATACCATCGCGTGTCCGCCATCGTCACTATTTAACGTTTCGGGCTCCTGCACCCAAGGACCAAGCACATCACCTGATGCCGAGACAGCCTGCCCGATAGCATATTTTCCATCTGTCTTTCGGAAACTGGACCATAGCATAATCAGTTTTCCATCATCCAGACGATAGATAAAAGGAGCATCCGTAACATTGCCTGTCACCCCGGAACTTGTAATAGAGCCTACCCAGGGAGCTTCCGAAGCCTTGAACAACAGATACGGATCACCTTCTGTCGTTTTCAGATCTTTCGCCAGCCGTTGGGCATAAATTTCACCGTCGATGGCCTCCAGCCACTCACGACAGAACAACAGCCAGGGATTTCCTTCTTTGTCAATATACAAAGATCCATCCAGGCACATCCAGCCGGAAGGAGTAATCGCCTTGTTTACAAGTGGAGTGAAAGGGCCTTTCGGACTATCGGAAACTAGAATAGAAGTTCCCCGCTTCACTCCCGCATTACTGAAAGTAGCAAATAAATAATAACGTCCTTCATATTCATACACATCCGGTGCCCAAAAATCCTGTTGCCCCCAGAAATCAGTTTTAGCTATAAAAGAATATCCTTCGTCTTTCCACGTGGACAGGTCTTTACTTTTATAAACTCTGATTTTCAAGTTATTATTGAAATGAAGATAATACATCGAAGTTTTCTTGTCGACCAGAATAAACGGGTCCCGCAAACGCAAACTCGATACAGGAATCGTGAAACTTTCTCCCCCTACTTCATCCGGATCGGTGGAGGAAGTCTGTCCATCATCATTACTACAACTGACAATACACGCTCCCATCAATAACAAGAGCGAAAGAATAGAATGCTTTAACTTTTTCATATATCAATGATTATTTAATAAAATACCTATTGAAAACTGATAAATAAATTGTTCAAGATCAATAATGAGGATTCTGCTCGATATGAGAATTTTCAATAATAACCGAAGTAGGAATCGGGAACAAAAGATTCTTCTCTGAGAAATTAGTACTATACTTCTTACCGGTTTCTACATATTTCCCCATCCGGATCAAATCTTCCCTGCGCTTTCCTTCATACCAGAACTCCCAGCCTCTTTCTTTCAGAATCCAGTCTCTCAACGACTCCTTATCCGGGAAATCGGATAATTGCTTTATGATAGCGTCTCCACCATCAGCAGCCTGTTCCATTGCTGTAAACTCGATTTCATCAATCCAAAGTTCATATCCGCTTCCGGAATTTCCCAAGGCAAGGAACAGAGCACAATTTTGATCTTCCGTAGCTTTACCTGTCTGTGTGGAGAATTCCTTTACTTCGCCTGCTTTCAAAGAGATGGATTCCATGTGGCTCAATGGTCCTTCAACGCGTATTTCAAACTGAATGTCTTTCGAGGCTTTCAACTTCATCTTTATTGAATACTTACGCCCTTTTGCAACCAAAGGTTCTGTTCGCATCTGCAAAGTCCAGAATTCCGTACCCGAAGATTCAACTTCCACATGTAAGCTGTTTCCGTTATTCAACGTGTTGTTTTTATCCACATCATACTTCCAGGCAGATCCACCGGCCTGATCGTAGTTATTCATCGAGAATATCCCTATAACATTGTCAACAAACTCTCCGTCAAAGCTCTCTTTAAAAACGGGTATTGCAGGCAGAGAGGTGCCAAAGCCAAAAGCACGTTTCCGGATATCATTAATCAGATCGACACTCCCCTGATTAGGACCATTCAGTTCATTCAATGCTTCCGCCTTAAATAACAACACTTCTGCATATCGGTCGAGTACCTTGTCATTGCCTGCCCATGTGCCTGTAGCTTCAGGATCAATCCCATATTTCAAAGGCAAAGCACCTACATCACCACTGGCCCTCAAATCAACTGTAGCACCGGACTTTGATGTATATTCGGCCTGTGCCAAAGCTCTTCGCCGGTCATTTTCATCAAACGTATCATAGAATTCCCACGGCATCCGGTGTCCGGACCATCCTTCTACGATGTTTCCATAAGGTGAAGCGTAGTCACCCGGCAAAATATTTGCATATGTATGATTACCATAATCTGCCAGTGGTTCAGCTCTCACAACAAACATCAGTTCTTTATTACCTTCGTTCTGAGCTGAAAATATACTTGCATAATCCTTCTCCAGTTCATAGTAATTCAGACCAATAATCTCATTTGCCGTTTCGAGAGCATTCTGCCACTGCTTTTCATGCATATAATATTTCAGTAAATAATGCAGGGCAGCTCCCTTTGTGATACGTCCGTATTCTGCTTGTTCTACCGGAAGTGCGTCGGCAGCAGCACGCAGTTCTGTCGTCAGGAAAGTTCCGACTTCTTCAGACGTAGGTCTGTAAGGTTTATAATCCGGGTCCGGATTGATTGCCTGGTCGGCTTCCAGAATCATTGGCATAGGACCATAAAGCCGATATAAATCGAACATGAAAAAGGCTCTGAGCGCCCGGACCTCCGCAATATACAAGTCTTTCACTGACTGGGTTACCGGAGACTCTTCCATTTTCGCTATCGTATAAGTGCAACGGGTGATATTAGGAGCAGTCCAGTTATAGAATCCTTTCACCATCTGGTCAGCATCCGTCCACGAACCATTCAGAAAAGCAACCCATGACCATTTGGTAGTCCATTCTTCGGTTGAAACCTCATCCATTACAAAAGAACTTCCATCACAAAACAAATAAGGTCCCCAGCCTTTTTGGCGTAATTCATAATAAAGGGCAACCGTTGCAGCCGAAAGGTCTGCAGGAGTATTAAACGCATTTCCAGTATCTACAACTCCATACAAGTGAGGTTCCAAGCTCCCCTCACAGGCTACAAACTGAATGCTTATAAATAGTAATAATAGTTTTTTAGCTAATTTCTTCATGACATTCCAGTTTAAAATTTCACATCAAGTCCAAATGAAAAAGTCTTCTGTTGAGGATATGACGCCCGGTCGTTTTCAACTTCCGGATCGAGTCCTTTATATCCGGTAAACGTCAGCAGATTCTGACCGGAAAAGTAAAATCTTACTTTCAACTTATCAGCTTTAAACAGTCTGCTCAAATCATATCCCAACGTTACGCTCTTCAGACGTAAATATGTATTCTTCTCCCAGTTCGGAGCACCGTAGCTATCATAGCTGTTCACTTCGCCACTAGGCATAGCAGAACTCATGTTGTCGGAAGTCCAACGATTTTTTATATCCGCCAAAAAGTTATTATTGTCTTTCAGCCTCTGGATGCCGTTTCCACCATACACCCCGTGTTCTACCTGAGTGTAAGGATAGGAGTATCCGCCAACCGAAGCATAAAGATAGATATTCAGATCAAATCCTTTGTACCGGAAATCATTCGAAAATCCCATAGTAAACTTCGGTGCACGTGTCCCCAGATATACGACATCTGCCTGATCTATTTTCCCATCAGGCTTTCCTGTCAGATTCCCTTCCTCGTCGAGTCCGTTCACATCTTTATATTTGCGCTGTCCCGGTAACAAGTCCGGCATAGCCGGCGTATCTTCACCCGCCTGCTTTATACCGTCCGGAATCAGCGTATAGATAGCACTTACCGGATCGTTTTCTTTGACATAAGGAGCCAGAATTACTTTCGGATCACGTTCTTTCCATCTGTCACGATAGGAAGTATACGTCAATGTCGATTCCCAATGTAACGGTCCTTCCAGGTTCACTGTATTCAGCGTCAGTTCAAAACCGGTACTTTTTGTTTTTCCAATGTTGGACCATATACCGGTAGTGACAGCTGTATGCGGCAGCGAACGCCAGCTCAGCAGGTCTTTTACCTCTTTAAAGAAAACATCTACACTACCATTGATACGATTCCGGAAGAAACCGAAATCCAGTCCGAAGTTAACTTCTGTAGTCGTTTCCCACTTTAAATCAGGATTACCGAACTTTCCCAGATTTACTCCTCTCTTTTCTGTATCTCCCAGATAATAATTTCTGCCGTCAAAGGCAAAGTACTCGGAAGCAGCATCGTTAGGCAGATTTTCATTACCCACCTGTCCCATGCTGACACGTAACTTGGCATCGGAGAGCCAGTTGACATCTTTCAGAAAATCTTCCTGATTCATTCTCCACGCAAATGCTCCCGAAGGAAAGAAAGCATAACGGTTGTTCTTTCCAAAACGGTCGCTACCATCGATACGGGCAGTAAAAGTAAACAGATACTTATCTTTGAAAGAGTATTGGGCACGACCAAAATAAGAAGCCAACACGTGTTTATTTTTATAAGAACTGACCACCGGACGCGTTTCACCTGCCTGTAGTTTATAATACATCAACGCATCAGACATAAATCCCATAGCACGTGCATACGCTCCGTCATCATTCTGCACCTGATACGAATATCCCAGTAATGCAAGAAGTTTATGTCTCTCCTTGAAAGTCTTCTGAAAATTGAAAACCATATCTGCCACATAGTCTTCACGGTTGGCGGAATTGATATTCGCATCTCCATTCACACTACTTCCATATTTCGTAGTCATCGGATAGTAGCTATGGCGGGACCCGTCGCGGATATCCGCACCGGCAGACAGTTTCAACCAGAACACATCTTTTATAAAATAGAAATTAGTGAATGCTGTTGCCAGAAAACGCTTGGTCTTTGTCTCATCCTCAATGTCGAGATAAGACAAAGGATGATTGAGCAATGCCTGCTTAGGATCTTCCATCCATTTGCCGGTCGTCGGGTCTCGTTCCGCCTTCACTGTCGGACTATAACTTAACGCCGATTCAATAATACCTGCCGTACTGTCATATCCTCCCCCCAGTGTCGCATTCTGATCGACTACATAAGAGGCTGTGGCAGAAATACCATAATCCCACCATTTCGTTATTTTATGGTCCAGATTATAACGGAAGCTATAGCGTTTATAACCGGATGTTTTCACCACTCCTTTCTGATCGAAGTAGTTCAGCGAAATCAATGATCTCATCTTTTCATTACCATAAGTCACTGTGAGGTTATGTTGCTGGATAAGACCTGTACGGGTAATCATATCATACCAGTTGGTCCCTTTTCCGGCTTTTGCTATTTCTTCATCCGTGTACATAGGCACATAAGGGCTGACAGCACCCGGATCTGTATTCCCATAAGGATATACCAGATTCTGCATTAAATACTGTTCTTTATAGTAACTGTTCTGAGTAGTCATTAACTCTCCGGCCGTCAATAATTCCGGTCGTTTATTTATAGTCTGAAACGACATATTCATGTTATACTCTACTTTCGTATCCTGAGTACCTCTTTTTGTCGTAATCAGAACAACTCCATTAGCACCCCGCGCACCATAAATGGCAGTTGCCGAAGCGTCCTTCAAAATCTCTATGGATTCGATATCGTTAGGGTTAATACTGCTCAAAGGGCTGTTGCTTCCTGCCGTCCACTGATTACCGCTTCCCGGATTGACACCGGCATTCACTATGGGGAAACCATCGACCACATACAGCGGATCATTCCCCGCACCGGTAGAAGCCGCACCCCGAATCAGAACTTCAATACCACCACCGGGCTGTGCACTCCCCTGTTTTACAGTAAGTCCTGCCGCACGTCCCATCAACATTTCAGAGAAGTTCGGTGAAGCTGCTTTATTGAGTTTCTCAGACTTTACAGAAACAATCGAAGCATTCAAGTCACTTTTCTTCATTGTACCGTATCCCACTACCACAACTTCATCCAGCAATTCTTGCTTTTCATACAAAACGATGGATAAATCTGTCTGATTTCCAACTTTCACTTCCAGAGGCTGATAGCCGATGTAAGACAGTTCCAATACCGCTCCCGGTGATACTTCCAACGTAAACTTCGCATTTATATCCGATACCGTTCCGTTAGTTGTCCCTTTCTCCTTGATGGTAACACCGATAATAGGCTCGCCGTTAACATCATTCACCACACCTGTGATCTTACGCTTTTTACCATCCTTTGAAGTATTCTGCCTGGCTTGTCCTTTCTGAACAATTACATTCTTCCCTTTCACTTCATAGACAACGTCTTGTCCGTACAATATCTGATCGATAGCCTCATTCAGCTCTTTCGCCTTTACAGTTATAATCTTCTTTGTATCCAGATCTCCGACTTTATAAACGAAAGAATATCCGCTTTTATTCTTCAACTGGGTCATTGCTTCTTTCACTGAAACGTTATCCATTTTCAATGAAACAGCCTGGGCTAGTATTGCTATGTTAAGGCAAAACAGAGCCATGACCATTAATATGGCCTTCTTCCTGTAATTCATAAAATAAACAAATTATTAATTAAAACTTGAATAACTCGTTTTAAAAGAGATGTATTTTGCTAACTTTGCACATTCTCTTTTGAAAACATATTCACACTAGATGATTGTTGAAAGAAGAGATTCAAGGAGCCGGGAGATGTCCGAAATCTTCCGGTTTTTTATTTGTCTCTCCTTATTTGTCAGCTAAAGATTATTCTGTATTTTTCTCTTTATTCATACTTTTCATTTTTTAAGGTTAAACAATCATAGCATTATAATCTCTGGTAACCGGTTAATAGATAGTTATATTACGTTCTTCAATCTTATATTGCATTTTTTCCGTAGAGGCCAGTGCTTCCAGTACTTCCTGGATATTTTGTTCGCGACGAACGAAGTTGCCATAGAAGCGGAATGTTTTTAAGGAATCATTGGCTATGTGAATCTTTACATTATAGCTGCGTTCCAGTTCTTTAGCGATATCCGGCAAGAGTTCTTCATCAAAAAACAAGTAACCGTCCGTCCACTGAGACGCATTGGATGCGGTAACCGACTCTACAGTCAAAAGCCCGTTCGCCTTATTTAATACGGCCCTTTCATCAGGTGAAAGGACAGCTTCTTTTTCTTCTCTCAACAAGTTGTTCAATCCGACCTTACCTTCCAACAAAGAAACGACCACTTCATGATCTTCCGGATAGTCACGGAAATTGAATTTTGTTCCCAACACCTGTAATTGCAGATCTTTAGTCTTTACGAAAAAGGGAATCTTCTCATTCCGCTTTACCTCAAAATATCCTTCCCCTTCCAGTTCTACTTTTCGGTTATCGACACCAAACCCCTGCGAGTATGTCATGCGTGAACCGGCATTAAGCCAGACCAATGTGCCATCCGGCAAATAAAGTTTTGTTTTTGATCCTAAAGGAGCTTCTACTGAAATATCTGCAAAAGTATCTTTCACATTCACCTCTCCCTGCCAATAAGAAATACATCCCACCGCTATTATGATTGCAACAACCGCAGCATAACGCCACAGCGCTGACAAGTTAAAACCTTGACGGGAAGTGCTCTGAATTTCCTTCTGACTTTCGACACGGTTTCTAAAATTCTCAAACGCTTTATCCTTATCATAGACAGATGCGGCTTCACGACTTACAGCTGAAAACCAGATCTCCCGCTGCCGGATAAAATATTGCTGATTTTCAGCCGATGCGGCAATCCATGTTTTCAGTTCATCTAAAGCGTTCTTATCCAGACCTTCAGTCAGATAGTTGGCAATCAGTTCATCAATATGTTTATTTTCTTCTTCCATATTTATGCTTTCTATAAAGGAGACAGTTGTTTTTTAATTAAGGGTAGTCAGAAAATGATTTTTTTTCGCTTTACCTGAAAAAAAGTAGTAATAGAGAAATCAGGTACTTACTCAAATGAGCGTGTAAAGCAGCTAAAGCATTCTTTATATGATACTTAACTGTATTAATAGATATTCCCAGTTCACCGGAAATTTCTTCGTATGATTTTCCTTCAAAGCGACTTTTAGCAAAAACCCGACGGCATTCGTCCGGCAATTTATCAATAGCCTTATATATTTCGTTTTCAAGTTCACGTTCCAGTAAAATACCTAACGGATGCGAATCGGACAGTATGACTTTATCATCCGTTATCTCATCGGGCATAAGAGCAGAAAATGCTATTTCTCTCTTTTCACGTTCCGAATTAAGATAGTTAATACAACGATTACGGACAGCTCTCAGCAGGTAACTACGGATAGAAACTGAAATATCCAAAGTCTCACGTATCTCCCATAAATGAAAGATAGTATCTCCTACAATGGTTTCGGAAAGGAACTGATCTTTTAGATAACCATTGGCAACATAACAGAGCAGGGCATAGTGATGATCATATATGTAACGATAAGCATTTTCATTGCCTATCTTCAGTTGTTCCACTATTAAAGTTTCAGTATTCTCCATGAATGTACCAGTCAGATTAATAGCACAAATTTAGAGAATTATTCGAATTTAAAGCATATAAAGCCAAAAATCCCTCCAAAGAAAAAAACTTTGGAGGGATCTTCTGTATACTACTCTGTATACAGTCTATTTCATCTTATATACGAGTGTTCCACCTTTCAGAATATCTTCATGAGAAATCGTATTCTTTGTATAAGGTTCGTCATTCAGCGTGATACTATCCACATATTTATGTTCCTTCGACAAGTTTTCAGCGATCACAGTAAAGGTCTTTCCATCAGCCAGATGTAACACAATTTTCGGTAACTGAGGAGCACCGAATACATAATCACCGCTTACCGGATCTACCGGATAGAAGCCCATTGCACTGAACATATACCATGCGGACATCTGACCACAGTCATCATTACCACAAAGTCCGTCAGGCTTGTTCTTATATTGAGTATCAAAGATTTCACGGATTAGTTCCTGTGTACGTTCCGGACGACCTGCCAAAGCATATAAATAAGTAACATGATGACTGGGCTCATTACCATGCGCATACTGTCCGATCAAACCTGTCACATCAGCCTGAGTTGTTTCCAGTTTCACTGTAAACAGGGAATCCAGTTTGTTCAGGAAAGGTTCTTCTCCACCGAAGAGAGCTATCAAACCGGGAACATCGTGTTGCACATGCCAGGTATATTGCCATGCATTTCCTTCCGTATAGTCACCGCCTGTACTTTCCGCATGTCCTACATCACTAGGATTAAACGGAGATTTCCAGGTTCCGTCAGCTTTACGCGGACGCATAAAATTCGTCTGTGAATCGAATAAGTTCTTATAATAATCCGCACGTTTCGCAAAGTAAGCAGCATCTTCTTCTTTTCCCATGCGACGGGCCATGTCAGCTGCCGCATAATCGTCATATACCGATTCCAGAGTTGAAGAGACGGATTCCGCTTTTGTCAGATCTGTCGGGAAATATCCGTATTTCGTATACACTTCCCAGTCGGACTTCAACGGATGAGATACAGTCTGTGTCTTCTTCACCATATTGAAAGCACGTTCCGCATCAAAACCACGGAAACCTTTTCGGTAGGCTTCAGCAATAACAGATACACCATGATTGCCGATCATACAGAAGTTTTCTTTTCCCCACAATGCCCAAATAGGCAGGAAGCCTTGTACTTCACCTTGTTCTATCAATGAATTAACAAAATCATCCACACGTTCGGGAACCATTAATGTATAGAATGGATGAGCGGCACGATAAGTATCCCATAAAGAGAAGGTTGAATAGAATGTTCCTGTTCCGGCCTTCACAATCGAATCGGCAGCATTACGATACATACCGTCTACGTCTGAAATCTGGTTAGGCTGAATCAGTGCGTGATAAAAACAAGTATAGAAATTCGTCTTTTCATCATCCGTACCCTCTACGTCCATGCGACTCAGATAGCTGTTCCATTCGTCATGGGCAGCCAGCTTCACACCGTCAAAGTTCCAGTCTGGTATTTCAGCCTGCAAGTTCTTCTTTGCTCCCTCTACGCTGGTAGTCGAAAGGGCCACCTTCATCATCAGTTCATCTCCCGGCTTCAAGTCGAAAGTAGCAATGATTCGCTTTCCTTTCTCAGTTTCTCCCATCGGAAGGTAAAGCGAATCTATTACCGGACGATTAAACTTCATCACAAAGAAGTAGTCCTGATCAACCCAGACCGTGTTATTCACGTGTCCGGTCAGCGTCTGAGCATCTTCCCAGTTCACTTCGCAACTATTCACTTGTGAATGATATTGTTCTTCTCTCCAGGCAGGTCCGTGCTGCAAGTCAATCAGCAGAGAAGCTGAATCTGCTTTATGATATGTATAACGATGAAGAGCTGCATGGATAGAAGCAGTCAGTTCCGCCTTTACCTGCGGATCGGATAATTCGACTGTATAATATCCCGGAGTAGCAGCTTCCTTGTCTTTCGGGAAATGGCTGCGGTAAGCATCCCATGCACGGGCACGGGTACCGGTAACCGGCATCACCAGAATATCCCCCAAATCCATACATCCGGTTCCGTTCAGATGAGTCTGAGTGAAGCCCCAGATCAGAGAGTCCTGATAAGTATATTCCGAACAATATCTCCAACCTACTGCACCCGTCACCGGACTGGTCTGTATCATTCCGAAAGGATAGCAAGCTCCGGGGAATGTATGCCCATTGTCAGCAGCACCAATAAAGGTATTCACATACTGGGTGTAATCTTTCGTTTCCGCTTGCTCCGTCGGAGAACAGGAAGTGTACATAAACAGTCCCGCCAAAGCAACGGCCATCACAGGGGATTTTCTTTTCATGATAATCATAATGTTAAGTTAATGCTACAAATTTAGAGAATAATTCTCAATGCTACACTAAAATACAATAGAAAAATGGTCCCCAAGTCCGATCATTCAAAATTTATATCTACCCTGTTCCGGGCAGCATTCTAAAAGCAAATAAACCTGATTCATTGTGACAAAACAAAAATTCGCACGACTTATTGAATAAATATCAACTCAATTATTTATCTTTGTTAGCTTTAAAACAAGCTGACTCAAAAAAACAATAGTATAATGAAAGATTTCTTGAAATTTACGCTCGCCACTGTGACCGGTATCATCCTGTCAAGCATTGTATTATTTATTATCGGCATGGTAACATTGTTCGGCATTGTATCAACCGCGGATACAGAAACAATAGTGAAAAAGAATTCTGTGATGATGCTCGACCTGAACGGTGTATTAGTCGAACGCACTCAGGAGAGTCCGTTAGGTATCTTATCACAGTTGTTCAGCGACGACTCCAATACATACGGGCTGGACGATATTCTTTCTTCCATCAAAAAAGCAAAAGAAAATGAAAATATCAAAGGAATTTATCTGCAGGCAAGTATGCTCGGAACTTCGTATGCATCTTTGCAGGAAATCCGTAACGCATTGCTCGACTTTAAAGAAAGCGGAAAGTTCATCATAGCCTACGGAGATAGCTATACACAAGGACTTTATTATCTTTCCAGTGTAGCGGACAAGGTATTGCTCAATCCGAAAGGAATGATTGAGTGGAAAGGCATCGCTTCCGCTCCTCTGTTTTATAAAGACTTACTGCAAAAGATCGGGGTAGAAATGCAGATATTTAAAGTAGGTACTTATAAATCCGCCGTAGAACCGTTTATTTCTACAGAAATGAGTCCTGCCAATCGTGAACAGGTGACAGCTTTTATCAACTCGATTTGGGGACAGGTTACCGAAGGGGTATCTGCTTCCCGCAGCCTCCCCGTAGATTCACTGAATGCTTTAGCTGACCGTATGCTGATGTTTTATCCGGCAGAGGAAAGTGTGCAATGTGGCTTGGCGGACACATTGATTTACCGCAATGATGTTCGCAATTATCTTAAACAGTGGGTGGACTTGAAAGAAGATGACCGCCTTCCGGTGCTAGGGTTGAGTGACATGATCAATGTGAAAAAAAACATGCCGAAAGATAAAAGCGGTAACATCGTAGCGGTCTATTATGCCTCCGGAGAAATCACAGATTACAGCGGTTCTTCAACTTCTGAAGAGGGAATTGTAGGCACAAAAGTTATTCGTGACTTGCGTAAGCTAAAAGATGACGAGGATGTAAAAGCTGTCGTTCTCCGTGTTAATTCACCGGGTGGAAGTGCTTTTGCATCCGAACAAATCTGGCATGCCGTGAAAGAACTGAAAACAGAGAAACCAGTAATTGTTTCTATGGGTGATTATGCCGCATCAGGTGGTTATTATATCTCTTGTGTAGCCGATACAATCGTTGCAGAGCCGACTACATTGACGGGATCCATCGGAATTTTCGGTATGGTACCGAATGTTAAGGAATTATCAGAAAAGATCGGTTTGACCTACGATGTGGTAAAAACAAATAAATTTTCAGATTTTGGAAATATCATGCGTCCTTTCAATCAGGATGAGAAGACACTGATGCAGATGATGATTACCCAAGGTTATGATACATTCGTCAATCGCTGCGCTGAGGGGCGCCATATGAGCAAAGAGGCCATTGAGAAAATAGCTGAAGGTCGTGTATGGACAGGAGAAGCTGCTAAAGAACTTGGACTGGTAGACGTACTCGGAGGTATTGATACAGCTTTGGAGATTGCTGTCAGGAAAGCAGGAATCGAAGGATATACAGTTGTTTCTTATCCGGCAAAACAAGACCTCCTTTCTTCACTGCTCAATACGAAACCCACTAATTATGTGGAATCACAAATATTGAAAAGCAAGTTAGGAGAGTATTATCAACAATTCGGTATGCTGAAAAATTTAAAAGAGCGTTCCATGATTCAGGCACGCATTCCGTTTGAACTAAATATCAAGTAAACTGTACTGCATGGACGAACACTTTATCAAGATACATAAGTGGCTTTACCCTGTCTCATGGATTTACGGGGCAGTGGTAACAGTAAGAAACAAACTCTTTGACTGGGGATTCCTCCGGTCAAAGAGTTTTGGTGTTCCTGTCATCTGCATCGGCAACCTGTCTGTAGGCGGCACGGGAAAGACGCCGCACACCGAATATCTGATAAAGCTGCTTCGTGATAACTATCATGTGGCAGTATTAAGCCGGGGATATAAAAGGCATAGCCGAGGATATGTGCTTGCCACTCCCCAAAGTACTGCACGCAGCATCGGTGACGAGCCTTACCAGATGCATACCAAGTTCCCGTCTGTCACACTAGCTGTCGATGAGAACCGCTGCCATGGCATAGAACAATTACTATCCATCAAAGAACCGTCCATTGAAGTTGTATTGCTGGATGATGCTTTCCAGCACCGTTACGTCAAGCCGGGACTAAGCATCCTGCTGACGGATTATCACCGCCTCTTCTGCGACGATACTTTACTTCCGGCAGGTCGTCTGCGCGAGTCTGTCAACGGTAAAAACCGGGCACAAATCGTCATTGTCACAAAGTGTCCGCAGGATATTAAGCCGATTGACTATAATATTATCACAAAACGACTGAACCTTTATCCTTATCAGCAGTTATACTTCTCATCGTTTCGTTATGGAAATCTGCAACCGGTATTTCCATCAGCAAATTCAGAGATTGATTCTACAGTGAATGAGTTACCGCTGAGTGCTTTAACGAATACGGATATTTTGCTGGTAACGGGCATTGCATCACCTGCGCCTATTCTCGAAGAGTTGAAAATGTATACCGATCAGATTGATTCGCTTTCATTCGACGACCATCATCATTTCAGTCATCGGGACATACAACAGATCAAGGAACGATTCGGAAAACTGAAAGGTGAACATAAACTGATTGTCACCACCGAGAAAGATGCAACCCGCCTGATTCATCATCCGGTATTGAGCGAGGAACTGAAACCGTTTATTTACGCCTTGCCGATTGAGATTGAGATATTACAAAATCAACAAGATAAATTTAACCAACACATTATTGGCTATGTTAGAGAAAATACAAGAAACAGCAGCTTTTCTGAAAGGGAAAATGCACACCAGTCCTGAAACAGCCATCATCCTTGGCACCGGACTTGGCAGTTTGGCAGACGAGATCACCGAGAAGTATGAAATAAAGTATTCGGATATTCCTAACTTCCCGGTGTCTACTGTCGAAGGTCATAGCGGTAAACTGATTTTCGGCAAGTTGGGCAATAAAGACATCATGGCAATGCAGGGGCGTTTTCATTTTTATGAAGGTTATTCCATGAAGGAAGTGACTTTCCCTGTACGTGTAATGCGTGAGCTGGGTATCAAAACATTGTTTGTATCCAACGCCAGCGGTGGTACAAACGAAGCTTTTGAAATCGGTGACCTGATGATTATCACCGATCATATCAACTACTTCCCCGAACATCCGCTTCGTGGCAAGAATATTCCTTATGGTCCACGCTTCCCGGATATGAGCGAAGCATATGATAAGGAACTGATTCGTAAAGCTGACGAGATTGCTCAGGAAAAAGGCATTAAGGTACAACATGGAATTTATATCGGTACGCAAGGCCCTACTTTCGAGACTCCTGCTGAATATAAACTATTCCACATTCTGGGTGCCGATGCAGTCGGTATGTCTACCGTTCCCGAAGTGATCGTAGCCAACCACTGCGGAATCAAGGTATTCGGAATCTCCGTCATCACTGACTTGGGAGTAGAAGGAAAAATTGTAGAAGTATCGCATGAAGAAGTTCAGAAGGCAGCGGACGCAGCTCAACCTAAAATGACCACTATCATGCGTGAACTTATCAACCGTGCTTAATACTAAACTCTATTTATGCGAACTGAAATAGCAACTCTCGGCGAGTTCGGTCTGATCGACCGCCTCACCGAGGGAATTAAACCAGAAAACGAATCAACCAAATACGGAGTGGGTGATGATGCCGCCGTCCTCTCCTACCCTTCGGAGAAACAACTATTAGTAACAACCGACTTATTAATGGAAGGTGTTCATTTCGACCTGACTTATGTCCCTCTGAAACATCTGGGATATAAATCGGCCGTAGTCAATTTCTCCGATATCTATGCAATGAACGGTACGCCCCGGCAGATCACCGTATCGCTCGCTCTTTCCAAACGCTTCAGCGTAGAGGACATGGAAGAGCTTTATTCAGGCATTCGTCTGGCATGCCAACAGTATCATGTTGACATTATCGGAGGCGATACATCCTCTTCTCTTACGGGACTTGCCATCAGCATCACCTGTATCGGAGATGCCGATAAAGACAAAGTGGTCTACCGCAACGGAGCCAAAGACACTGACTTAATCTGTGTCAGCGGTGACTTGGGCGCTGCCTATATGGGTCTGCAACTCCTGGAACGTGAGAAAACAGTACTGAAGGGTGAAAAAGATATCCAACCGGACTTCACCGGCAAAGAATACTTACTGGAACGCCAGTTGAAACCGGAAGCCCGTAAAGATATCATCGAAAAACTGGCGGCTGCCAATATTGTCCCCACATCCATGATGGACATCTCCGATGGTCTGTCGTCCGAATTAATGCATATCTGCAAACAAAGTAATACGGGATGCCGTGTCTATGAGGAACATATTCCTATTGACTATCAGACGGCTGTCATGGCAGAAGAATTCAACATGAACCTGACCACTTGTGCCATGAATGGCGGTGAAGATTATGAATTGCTTTTCACTGTCCCCATCGCCGATCATGAGAAAGTATCACAGATGGAGGGAATCCGCCTCATCGGGCATATCACCAAACCCGAACTCGGTTGCGCATTGATTACCCGTGACGGACAAGAATTTGAATTGAAGGCTCAGGGATGGAATCCGCTAAAAGAAGATAAATAGATTTTCTCAGTTATATACTGAAAAATATTTCATTCCATACAACACTGATAATAAGCAAAGTAGCTTTTTATCAGTGTTTTTTATTTATAGAAGCCTTGCAGAATCCAAAACTTTAACTACCTTTGCAACCGCAAAAGAGAAACAACTGAGTTGAATTAGCCTTACGGTGCCATAGCTCAGTTGGTAGAGCAAAGGACTGAAAATCCTTGTGTCCCCGGTTCGATTCCTGGTGGCACCACTATCAACTCAGTAACAAAAATCCCTTGAACTTTTGAAGTTCAAGGGATTTTTGTTTTATCTCTTTTCTTATTCACTCTATCGGTGTTTAAGTACACACATAGCTTCCATCAGCATACAACCGGTCAGATGCGATGTCAATCCCACACTCTCATCATCAGCAGGTGCTTTTCTCCAACGACCGCTATATAACATAGTCTTCTGATTCACTCCTTGCTCTGCCATAACCGTAGCACAATGAGTTATGTAGTCGCGAAACTTATTATAATTGGCACTATCCAGTGCAGGGTCATTAATCAGTTTCACAAAATAACGGAAGAAGATGCCATGAAACAAGCCACCGTCACCACCTTCTGCATCGGAGAGTACACCTTCATTGGTCGACAAATGGTCAATCACAAAATTGGCCGCTTTTACTGCATCTGCCAGATATTGCTTATCACCGGTTATCTTATACAGTTCATGAGCTGCTCCCAGGAAAGTACCCGAGTTGTACGAAAATACCCATTTGGTAATCTTGCCTTCTCCATTCATGCTGTCATACACTGCCCCCGTCTGACGGTCGAACAAGTTATTCTTCTCCCATGTATATATTTTAATGGCCTCATTCAGATAAGCCTGTTTGGGTTTTCCGGCCTTTTTACCCATAGCATCGTAAAAATTATACAACCGGGCAGCAATAAGGGCAGCAGGACCATTGGAACAAGCGTTCTTAGATTTTGCCACATCCGTCTTCCAGGTAATGCCACCAAACCACGGAGCCTCATCTTCCGGTCCCCAAGTAGACCAAACCCAATCATCGTAGGTCTGTCTCGCCTTTTTCAGATACTTGGTATTCTTAGTGCTTTCAAACATGCGAATCTGTGCCAGAGCAATCCATTCCATATCGTCTACAAACACATTCCACCACGGGTCTTCCTCTCTGCCCGCAAAATTGAATTTCGGTGCACCTTCCCACCATAACGGGTATATATTCAAATACTGTTTGCTTCCGGTACGCATATATGCATCTACCATGACATCCATAGCATGTGCCTGTGGCCAATAATGATTGGTAGTCATATTGGAAAGATCACTACCATAATTAAAATAAAACCGATTCTCATACCCTTTGAAGTTTGCGCCCCAAAAATGCTTGATAAGGGCTTGCGACATACCATCTGCCATTTTCTGCCAATAAACAGGCGTCTTTTCCGCCGGACTTGCTGTAGTTTTTTCTACAATTACAGCATTGCTTCCTCCTGTCTCAGCAGAGAGCTGCAAAGTCAAGCTGAGAAAAAATACCGTAATCAATAAGTTCTTCATGTTTTCTGCGTTTAAAAGTTAATAATATTTCAGACTCAGCGGGCAAAGGTATGAAATAGTAGAGATAATGAATCATTATTTCTTGCCATTTTTGTACGATATACTGCATTCTTCTTCCGGTTACCCTCTGTTCCCCTGTCTGCCTGCAATACTATTTTTACGCATAAAAAATCCCTTGAACCTCTGAGACTCAAGGGATTTTTATTTTATCATATTACACTTAAGCAAATGAATATCTAAAAATAAGTTTCAATACTTACATTTTTTGTTTTTGTTTTAATTCTCCACCGGTTTCTTTTCGAGACAGATATTGACCGCATTCATTCCTTTCACACCACGTTCAAGATCGAATGTTACAATATTACCTTCCGAGATATTACCAACGACATTATTAACATGGAAAAAGTACTTATCAACTCCGGCAAGGTCCTTTATAAAACCAAAGCCTCTTGCCTCATTAAAGAATTCAACTCTCCCTCTCAATATAACGGGTTCCTCGTCTTCTTTCTTCGGAGTTGCAATGATTATCTCATCCAGGTTTATCTCTTCCTTTTTAATGTTTTCAGCCGGAGGAGTCGAAGTTATCATTCCATTCTCGTCCACATAAGCAATCATATCATCGAAGCTGCTTTTACTGGATAACTTCTTGCTATCCTTTTTCTTTTGTTTTTCTTCTCGTTTAGCGAGTCTCTTTTTTTCATTTTCACGTTTACCTACCGTAATGGATTTTGCCATAGAACTTATATTTAATTTATACTATATTTTAATGAATAATGTAAGGGAATGACCTTAAATTGTAAAATCAGCCCTATTTAGTTTTTTGCCTGTCAATTTCTGAATATCATTAATCTGTTTGCGTTCTTCCTGAGAGCAGAATGTAAGTGCCATACCTGCATTTCCAGCTCTTCCCGTACGCCCGATTCGGTGTACATATGTCTCGGGAACATCAGGAAGATCATAATTGATAACCAACGGCAGTTCATTAATATCAATTCCCCGGGAAGCGATATCAGTAGCAACCATCACTCGCGTCTTACCCGACTTGAAGTTACCCAATGCGGACTGCCGTGCCGCCTGACTCTTATTTCCATGAATAGCCTGGCTGCCAATGCCGGCTTTACCCAATATTTTAACTATCTTATCAGCATTATGCTTGGTACGCGAAAAGATAAGTACCGACCGGTCCTCCGATTTTTGCAAAATTGAAATCAGCAACAGGCTCTTTTCTTTCTTCTCAACAAAGTAAACCAACTGCTTTATAGAATCTACCGTTGATGATTTCGGTGTAACATAAATCTTCACCGGATTCTTCAACAAGGAATTAGTCAGAGCAATAATCGTATCAGGCATCGTAGCCGAAAAGAACAACGTTTGCTTTTCTTTCGGAAGCTTCGGCAATATCCGTTTAATATCATGAATAAAGCCCATATCAAGCATACGGTCTGCTTCGTCCAGAACAAAATACTGAATATTATCCAATCGTATATGTCCTTGATTCATCAAATCGAGCAGACGCCCCGGAGTAGCAACCAGAATATCAATTCCTTTATGCAGCATATCCACTTGCGGACGTTGATTCACGCCTCCGAAGATGACTCCGTGACGGATACGTGTATACTTTGAATAATCTTCAATACATTCACTGATTTGCAATGCGAGTTCGCGGGTAGGAGTCAAAATCAGAGCTTTGATTTCCGAACGCTTGCCCTCTCCCTTATTGAGATGCAAATGTTGTATAATAGGTATTGCAAATGAAGCAGTCTTTCCGGTTCCAGTCTGCGCACAGCCTAAAATGTCTTTTTTTGCCAATGCTACAGGAATCGCTTTCTCCTGAATAGGAGTAGGTACTGTATATCCTTTTTCTTCAATTGCTTTTAAAATAGGTTCGGTTATATTTAATTCTTTAAATGTCATAAATGTTATTTTTGCTGTTTCAGCACAGCGGTTAATTTTATATATAGTAAGAGAGCATGCCACATTCAATACTGAATATGCAAAGTCTCCGATATTAAACCAGTTTGTGAGTCGCTAAGAAAAACTCGCGTTCCAGTGTATTCATCACTTCTTTCACACTGCTTATTTTATCTGCGAGAAAGGCGTTGCTACCGGCAAAAGCATAACCTTTTTTCATATTTCCTTTGGCCGCATTATACAGCGCTTTAATAATGCAATAAGGACCTTTTGTATAGTCACACGTCTTAATGCAATGGAATGAGCATTTCCTCGGCTTTTCCAGACCATTATTCACACTATGAATAAATTCTCCGTCAATAGCCCGTCCCGGCATTCCGACAGGACTTTCAATAATAAGAACATCTTCGGATTTGGAGTGAATATACACTTCTTTGAAAGTTTCCGAAGCATCACATTCAAGGGTTGTCACGAAAATACTTCCCATCTGCACTCCCGAAGCTCCCAGTTCCATAAAGTGCGCAATATCTTCACCTGTCGAAATTCCACCGGCGGCAATCACCGGAATATGTTTCTGTTCTTTATAACTGGCCGCAATCGCCACTACTTCGGGAATCAATACATCCAACGCATAATTCTGGTCTTGCAGCTGTTCTTTCTTAAAACCCAGATGCCCTCCGGCTTTGGGACCTTCTACCACTATCGCATCCGGCAGATAGTTATAATTCTTTTGCCATTTGTCACAGATTATTTTGGCAGCTCTTGAAGAAGATACAATAGGTACTAATTTCGTAATACTCCCCGTAGTCAAATAGGAAGGCAAATCAAGTGGAAGTCCGGCACCGGAAAATATCACATCAATCTTTTCATTAATCGCAGTACGCACCATATCAGCATAATTCGATAAGGCAACCATGACATTCACACCAATAATACCTTTTGTTTTCATGCGTGATTTGCGAATCTCTTCTTTCAGGCCACTGATGCATTTTTCTGTATAAGTGCCTTTTTCTTTGGGATAAAGCAACCCCAGACCTGCACACGATATAACTCCCACTCCCCCTTCGTTTGCTACTGCTGACGCCAGACCGGACAATGATATCCCAACTCCCATTCCACCTTGTATAACAGGTACTTTAATTTCAATATTTCCTATAAAAAATGATTTCATATATTTTATTCTGTGCTTGGCCATTTCAAAATCAACACACTCCGAACATACTCTATTCAAGTATTCAAAGTCGCCTTCATCATTGGCTGTTCGCTTGATTGGATATTATTTATTAAACTCTCACTCCTGTTTCTTCCAAGAGCATTGTATTACAAAAAAGCCTAATAATCTATTGTCAGAATGGAAAGTGCAGGATTATATACTCCTGATATTGCGCATAAAAGAGGCAGAATTAGCAGAACTTAAATGTAAAATGATTTTTCGTCTTCTCCGTATAACAGAAATTCCTCCGTTAAATCATGAAACGGTAATAGTCTGTATAAAAGCAGAAGACATTATCTTCTGCTTTTATTTATTCTGATATTAATATCTTCTTGAATTGTTATAACCACCTCCACGGTTACCACCGTATGACGGTTTTTCAGCGCGAGGACGTGCAACGCTCACTGAAATAACCTTCTGGTCATATTCAACTCCGTTCAATTCGTCAATAGCTTTTTGTCCTTCTGCATCATTCGTCATTTCTACGAAAGCGAATCCTCTGGATCTGCCGGTTTCTCTATCAAAAATAACTTTGGCTGAAGAAACTTCTCCATACTCTGCAAATAAATTTGTCAAGTCAGCATCATTTGTGCCATAACTTAAACCTGAAATGTAAATGTTCATCTAAAATTTTATTAAAAATAAATACTAATTTGGAGTGAGGAGGATAATTACAGAAGAGGACTACTTACTAATAATATATTATAAAGAAGAACTACACAATAATGATTCGTGACTCAAACTCTGGGAACAAAGATAACACAATTAATTAGATAACTATCTTTTTATTATTTATTTTTCAAGAGATGTTCAATAATTATCATTTGTTAGCACGATTATTGTATGGAAACAATAAGAATAAGCAAATCTCTACTCCTTCCTTGATAATATCACGGATTATATCTACTTTTGTCATACTTCAATCAAAAAAACAGTTCCATACATGCGGGAAATCAAGCTAACAGATATCACACGGGAAGAATTGTGGGCAAAGCAACGTTTGTCCTTTACCGACATCGACTATGCCGTGTGGGAACGGAATAAATCCATGCTTCATCAATTCTCGAAGATGAACCGGAACTGTACATTTGTAGTAGACGTATATAAATGCAGATATGCCTATGCTTCTCCGAACTTTGTAGATTTACTGGGATATGATGCCCACAAGATAGCAACATTGGAAAGGCAGGGTGATTATCTGGAATCGCGCATCCATCCCGACGACCGCGAGCAATTGCTCATCTTACAAATAAAATTAAGTCAGTTTATATACAGTTTGCCTCCGGAACAACGAAATGACTATTCTAATATTTACAGTTTTCGTGTTCTCAATGCGAGGCAACAATACGTGCGTGTTGTCAGCAGGCATCAGGTTCTGGAGCAGACCATCGATGGAAAAGCATGGCTGGTAATCGGGAATATGGATATCTCACCTGATCAACAAGAGGCCGAAACGGTAGGCTGTACTGTACTCAATCTGAAAAATGGAGAGATGTTCTCCCCTTCTCCGTCACTGCAGACCTTCAGTCCTCTCACCAAACGGGAAGCTGAAATTTTACGCCTGATCCAAAAAGGACTGTTAAGTAAAGAAATAGCAGACAGACTGTGTGTCAGCATTCATACCGTCAATATTCACCGACAGAATCTATTACGGAAATTAGGAGTACAAAATTCCATTGAAGCCATCCGAATAGGATATGAGACGGGGATATTAAGCTGATTAAGGCATCCATTCCAGCACTCCTCCCACCGGATGCTCTTTTCGCCATTCTTCAAACCCGGCATAAGTCCGTACTCCATCCCGTATGACAGCCTGATAATATTCTACCCCCATAATCTTTTCACTTTCGGGTGTCTCATTTTTCAATTGAAGAATTGTCCGCTTAATCTCATCTGTCAAGACGGAAGAAATACGTTCGGCTACTTTCTCAAAATATCCATCGTATCGGGAACCTTTCCGGATATGTATCATATCAATTTGCCAGAGTGCATTATCCGAATCCTGATACCAGGCATGCCATTCAACACACGCCTCAACAGTATGCAGCAGATTCACGCACTCTATCTTCTTCACTGACGTGTTTTCCGCCAGCTTCGCCATCGCCCTGAAACTATCGGCTAAACTTAAAGAAGACGTATATATATGAAAATCAATATCCCGGTGTTTCATCAGCAACCCCATACGAAGAGAACCAACCAGATTAACCTGTGCACCAATGCTTTCCCATATCGGTATAACATTGACTTTCTCTATTATTTCCCATGCTTTCTGCTGATTTCGTCTTGCAACATCAAGGATATCCATCTTTCTTCTAGATTAAATGAGCACGCAAAAATAAGAAAAAGGCTTGATATATAGCTATAAATAACTATTTAATACCCCACCGGATCTAGCTAACTTTGCCACCCTTTCAATCAACTTTAATACCCAAACTGAATTTATATATGATATTCAACGAAACAGAAGAGCAGGAAAAAGCATATTTGCAACAGGTGCTCAATATCATCAATGATACGATAAACAGCACAGACAAGTCTGTTAAAGAGCACATAGATACTCTGCAGGAATACAAAGATTATCTATGGTCCAATAAAGACATCGATCCTCATGAAATCCGTTCCATGCGTGAAAGTATACTGAATCATTTTGCACGAGGCGAAAATGTGATAGACAAACGCAATCGCCTGAGTAATATATTGGATATTCCTTACTTCGGACGAATCGACTTTAAGGAAAATGGAAGCAGCGGCAAAAAACTTCCTGTATATATAGGTATACACACATTCTACGATTTCAAAAACAAAAGAAATCTGATATATGATTGGCGGTCACCTATTTCGGGTATGTTTTATGACTATGAGTCAGGTGAGGCCACTTATTCTTCTCCGTCAGGTGAAGTGCATGGAGAGATTTCACTCAAGCGTCAGTACCGCATTCGCAAAGGTAAGATGGAATATATGATTGAAAGTTCCGTCACTGTTCATGATGATATCCTGCAAAAAGAGCTCTGTTCCAATGCAGACGACAAGATGAAAAACATCGTTATGACCATCCAACGCGAACAAAACCGGATTATCCGCAACGAAGATACGCCCGTACTCATCATACAGGGAGTCGCCGGCTCGGGAAAAACGTCTATTGCCTTACACCGTATTGCTTACCTGCTCTATGCACAAAAAGGAAAAATTTCATCCAAAGACATTCTGATCATCTCACCTAATAAAGTATTTGCCGATTACATATCCAATGTCCTTCCGGAACTTGGTGAAACGACTGTACCGGAAACCAGCATGGAACAGATTCTCTCCACCGTCCTTGACAACAAATATAAGTTTCAGAATTTCTTCGGACAAGTCTCGGAACTACTGGAAAAGCCGGCTCCGGATTTTATCGAACGGATACAATACAAAGCTTCTTTCGAATTTGTTTCCCGACTCGACAAATTCATCCTCCATATGGAAAATCACTATTTCAGAGTGACTGATGTAAAACTCACCAAGTATATCACTATTCCCGCAGAATTCGTAGGGGAACAGTTCAAACGATTCCATCGTTACCCCATACGCCAACGATTTGAAACCATGACAGATTACATTCTGGAAATGATGAAAATCCAGTATAACCTTACAGTGACTACCGCTGAGAAAAATCTGCTGAGAAAAGAAATTAAGAATATGTTTTCAGGAAATAACGATCTCCAGATCTATAAAGACTTTTTCGAATGGGCCGGAAAACCTGAAATGTTCAAGATGCGAAAGAATCGTATGCTGGAATATGCAGATATGGCTCCCCTGGCTTATCTGCACCTCGCATTGGATGGAAATAAAACTCAAACTCATATCAGACATCTTCTGATAGATGAAATGCAGGACTATTCTCCCATACAATACAAGGTGATCCAAAAACTTTATCCCTGCCGGAAAACAATTCTTGGAGATGCTTCTCAATCTGTCAATCCCTATGGTTCTTCAACTGCTGCCATGATTCAAAAAGCGTTTACCACCGGAGAAGTAATGAAACTATGTAAGAGTTACCGCTCTACTTTTGAAATTACCAGTCTGGCACAGAAAATCCAGGCAAACAATGAACTGGAACCCATTATGCGACATGGAGAACAACCTGAAATTTTTCCATTCAAGAATGCAGAAGAAGAAACGACAGGCATTGTTAATTTGGTATCGGACTTCAGAAACTCCGGATATACATCTTTGGGAATAATCTGTAAAACAGAAACTCAGGCAAAAGCGCTTGCTCAGAAACTCCAAGTCCATACAGATAACATATCGTTTTTGTCAAGTCTAAGTTCAGCTTATACAAAAGGCATTGTTGTCACTTCCGCACACATGGCAAAAGGGTTGGAATTTGATGAAGTGATCGTTCCACAAGCTGATAATCAGAATTATCATTCCACCATAGATAAAAGTATGCTTTATGTGGCGGTGACAAGGGCGATGCATAAAATCACATTGACCTATAGCGGGATACCCAATCGGTTCATCGAATAATTCCCATCAAGATGGTGGTTATTTGCCCGTTTACCGCTTCTTTGCATATAGTATACCCTGGCTTAACCTGTTTATCAACTAAAGTTTGTGTATTATCTAACCGACATCTTCATCGTTCCACCCGGGTGAACAGATCATTGCACAATAATGAACTGGCTTATTCACCTAGGTGATAGAGACTGTTCACCCGGGTGGAACGATGAAGATGTCGGTTAGATAACAGAATAAGATATATAGGATAACATCTAGGATACAGTGACTTAACATACAAACAACTGCTGGTTTTAAACAGATATAGCGGACCACATCTTATGTACTTACTTTGATGTGAGAGATAGCAATGAGAGATAACCGAAAACTAGTGGTTTTGATGGAAAAACAATGAGAGATACCTGTTCGGAAAGGTATCTCTCATTCATTATATTAATGATTGTCAGCATACTAGATATTCCACAGTGAGACCGTGAGACTAAAATTATTTTTTTTCTTTCTAGAAGAGTCTTTTTCCAATAATGACAAAGGATTCATTGTAACAGGCAAAAGCAGCACATACCGCTTTGATGATATTGGGGAACTGCCCTCTATGAATATGACAATGATGCATATGGAATCACAATGATAAAAAATAATGTGTCAATGCAGTCATCATTAAAAAAAGGCACTACTCCTTATTTCAAATCCGAGAGATTTTCACTACATTCACAGCATGAAATGCAGAATTATACTTGGACTATCAGCCATTCTCTTTTTTACAGGATGTTATAATAGAGAACATATTTCCCGGCTTGACGAGGCGGAAGCTCTGTTACAAAACAAGCCGGACAGTGCCTTGACAATATTAAAGCAGCTCAGACAGGAAGGCAGTCAGGCCGAACAGGCCAGATATGCCTTGCTTTACTCGGAAGCATTAGATAAAAACCATATTAAAGTAACGGATGATTCACTGATCCGCCAGGCTTGGAGCCATTATAAACACTATTCCAAAGATTTACGACACCAATGTAAGACTCTCTATTATTGGGGACGAATCAAACTACGGGCAGGAGACAAACCGGGAGCATTGCGCCTTTTTCTCAAAATAGAAGAGAAACTGAAAGACACCAATGAACCTTATTATACAGGACTGTTATACGGGCAAATCGGTGAAGTATATTATGAACAGATGAACTACAGCCGGGCTTATCATTATTTCCGTGAAGCCTGCAATAACTTCCGGCAGTCGGATAATGTACGTGAAGAAACGGAGTCAACACTTGATATGGCAGCCGCAGCTTTTCATTCGAAAGACATAGAGAAAGCAATGCGTCTCTACGCCGCCGCTCTTGATCTGGCCGACGAACAAAAGAACGATCACCTGGCAAAAGCCAGCCTCACGAACCTTGCCTCTCTTTATGTAGTATCGGGCAAGCGGCAAATTCCTCATGACTTGCTGCAACGCATCGAGCTTTCCGCCCGACAGGATACCCTGTACGGCTACCATACACTGGTAGATGTGAACCTTCTGAAAAATCGTATAGACAGCGCACGCTACTATCTGGCTCTCGCAGAAGCACAGACTACCGACATCCGCGACTTGGCCGACCTGCAATATACCGCATATCGTATTGAAGCACAAACCAGGAACTTTGAGAAAGCAACCGATAACATACATCGTTATATCTATCTGACTGATTCGCTGACACGCTCAAACATGCAGTTTTCCGCCGGCATGGTGGAACGCGAATATTTTAAAGAACGGACTGACTTTGCCGAATACCGGATGAAAAACCGTACTACCTGGGAAATCGCAGCAGCAACTGTAACCCTTCTGATGATAGGAGTGGCTTATTACATCACCCGCCAACGCCTGCGACTGCAACGCGAACGTACCGACCGCTATCTGCTACTGGCAGAAGAAGCTAATTCCGAGTACAAAACTCTGACCGAACGCATGGAAGGACAGCGCAATACTGAAAACCATCTAAAAGGATTGATAGCCTCTCGTTTTGACATTATCGACAAATTGGGAAAAACTTACTACGAACGCGAGAATACCGCATCACAACAGGCCGCCATGTTCCACGAAGTGAAACAAATAATCACCGATTTTGCAGAAAACAATGAAATGCTGCAAGAACTGGAGCTTATCGTAAATACCTGCCATGACAACGCCATGCAAAAACTCCGGAATGATTTCCCTGCAATGAAAGAAGCTGACATTCGGTTACTCTGCTATATCTTTGTAGGTTTTTCACCACAAGTAATAAGCCTGTTCATGAAAGATACGGTAGCCAATGTATATGCCCGGAAGTCACGACTTAAATCACGTATCAAATCAGCAGAAACTGCTAACAAGGACCTGTTTTTATCACTTTTCGGATAGGTGTTAGGCCAGTGTTAGAAATCTGAGAACCCATTCAAAATAACTATCTGAATATCAACACTATTAAAACACCAGTGTTAGATTTACAAGATCGTATCATAACTCAAAAATGATACGATCTTACTACTTTTGCATTCGAAAAAATTGAAAAAAGAGAAGATTATGAGAAAGATTGTTATTCTGCTAGGTATCATACTTTTTATGATAGCGTGCGAAAAAGGAAACGAAGAAGTGAGAGAAGCTAAAGTAGTGGTTGTCGTTTATGATGAAAATGGAAAAATTGCAACGGGTATTCCCGTAAAGATGTATAATGAAAAAGATTATAAAGTTTTTGAGAAAGATAATCTGACCTTACCTACTGCGGTTGCCCGAACCAATGAAAGCGGGATAGCCACCTTTATTTTACCGCAAGAAGAATGGTTCGCAGCACAGTCGCAGCGGTTCTTTACGTTCGTGGTACAAGAAGGTGGCGGACCTGATAACTACCAGATATGGTCTTCCGGCAGAACCGTAGAAGCAGGTAAAGTAGTGAAAATAGAAATACGTTTAACCCAATTCCCTAACTAAGCTTTTATCACAATGAAACAAACTAAACTTAATATATTAATAGTACTTTGCCTGCAAATGATGACAGGACTTACATTACTGAGTTGCAGCACTGAAAACGATGAATTCAAGAAGGAACTGCCTCCGACGGAGCAACCATCTGAACCCACAGGAGCCTTACTTGAACGTTTTTCCATAGACCAACTGCCTGCAAAAACGATTTATGCATTAGGAGAGAGTATAGACTTAACTGGACTCAAAGTGACAGGTGAATATGATGATGGGAAACAACGGTCCGTGAATGTTGCCCCAAAACAGATCAGTGGTTTCTCGTCATCTGCCCCTGTCGACAAACAGGAAGTGACCATAACAATAGAAGGAAAGCAGAAGAGCTTTACTATTCAGGTGGCACCTGTTCGCGTGGAAAACGGAGTTCTGACAGAAGTTCTGAAAGGGTACGATGAAATCATACTCCCCAACAACGTGAAATCCATTCCTAAAAACGCTTTCAACGGCAGTAAAATAAACAAGGTGACACTCAATGAGGGACTGAAATCCATCGGAGATATGGCTTTCTTCAATTCAACTATTCAGGAAGTTATATTTCCCTCGACTCTGGAACAGCTTGAGGAAAACATATTCTACTATTGTTATCACCTCAAAAAAGCAGATTTAAGCCGGACTAAACTCACTAAACTTCCCGCAAGCACCTTTGTATATGCAGGCATTGAAGAAGTGTTATTACCTGCTACGCTGACAGAAATCGGTGCACAGGCATTCCTCAAGACGTCTCAACTGAAAACGATTGAGATTCCGAAGAACGTCAGAACAATCGGGCTGGAAGCATTCCGGGAAAGTAGCATTACAACCGTGAAGTTACCGAATGGTGTTACAAACATAGCGCAAAGAGCCTTTTATTACTGTCCGGAATTAACGGAAGTGACAACTTACGGAACTGTTTTCAATGATGATCCCGAAGCTATGATTCACCCTTACTGTCTGGAAGGATGTCCCCAATTAACACGTTTCGAAATTCCACAAAGTATCCGGATATTGGGACAAGGATTATTGGGCGGTAACAGAAAAGTCACTCAACTGACCATTCCGGCAAATGTGACACAGATTAATTTTTCAGCATTCAATAACACAGGTATCAAAGAAGTCAAGGTAGAAGGGATAACACCCCCACAAGTATTTGAAAAGATATGGTACGGATTTCCGGATGACATTACTGTCATTCGTGTTCCCGCCGAATCTGTAGAGAAATATAAAACCGCAGCCGGTTGGCAAGACTACACAAACAAAATACAAGCGTCCTGATGATTTATCTGAATTTTCGGTTATCATTGTAAAAGTCGATTCCACATCTGCTTTTTATGATGATAATCGGAAATTCTTTTTTATTCGGTTTCTGTCAGATATATTCAGTAAATATTCCGCTATATATTCTTCTTTACTCCCAAATACTGTTCTATTTTCCAGTTTTATTCTTTATCTTTGACGCAATAAAACCACTTCGAATTCACAAATATAGAAAACGGCAAGAGGATGCCAGACATATAGTTATGACTATACTAATTATTATAGCTGTAGTAGTAGTGATTTTCATCGCTATTTACAACTCACTGGTGCGAAAAAGAAATGAGACGGAAAATGCTTTCGCAGCCATCGACGTAATGCTGAAAAAGAGATACGACTTGATTCCTAATCTGGTAACTACAGTCAAAGAATATGCAGAACATGAAAAAAGCACATTCGCACAGATTACGGAAATGCGCAACAAGTCGTACGCATCTTTCTCTAATCAGGATAAAGAAAATCTGGACTCTGCTTTCTCACAAGCCTGTACACACTTTTTTGCCATTGCAGAAAATTATCCGCAACTGAAAGCGTCTGAAAACTTCGAACAGTTACAACGTGCGCTTAACGAAACTGAAGAGCAGCTTTCGGCAGCACGCCGAACTTTTAACGCTTGCGTCACTGACTATAATAATGCAGTACAGACTTTCCCGTCAAATCTGTTGGCCGGTATGTTTGGTTTCACACGCAAAAGCGTATTCTCCATTTCCGAACAGGAACGTACTGTTCCGAATGTGAATAACTTGTTGAATCAGTAAAAAACAATATATAATATGGCAGAAAGTCCGCAATTTGAGACATTGGTACAAAGTCTTTCCTCTACTCTGCAAAGTCTTGAACAGAAACGCAAAGAACTAAAAAAGCAAGGACATTCCACCGGAATATGGGTAGGAGGGATTATTCTCGTGATTGGTATTGCATTTTCCCTTTATGCCCATGTAGCACTTATTGGAATCGGTATTGCGGCAGGTCTTGCTTTGTTGGCATACTACAGTTGTATAAATGCCAAATCGCAGGAGTTATCCACCTATTATAAACAGGAAGTAATCGCACAAATATTACAATCTTTTTGTGAAAATGCCGTCTTCACACCCGAAGAGGGAATCAAGGAAAGTACATTCAGGAACTGTGCCCTGTTCACTTCTCCCGACCGTTATCACACAGAAGATCTGATACAGGGACGTGTAGGAAAAACGGACTTCTGCTGTGCGGAAATTCATGCCGAAGAACGAAAAACACGTGTCAATTCAAAAGGACAGACAAGTCATTATTGGGTAGATATCTTTAAAGGTTTCTTTTTCATTGCCGATTTTCAGAAAGACTTTCAGGGACATACCACTATTTTAAGGAATAGCCTGTTCAAACTAAGCTCCAGCGGTTCGCGGGTGAAACTGGAAAATCCGGATTTCGAGAAAACATTCGATGTTTACTCTACAGACCAGATTGAAGCACGCTACCTTCTTTCTCCTTCAATGATGGAACGACTTCTTGCACTAGACAGAGAATTCAATAAGAACATCACAATTAGTTTCAGAGATTCAAATATTCTGATAGCTATTCCTGAATCAAGAAATCATTTTGAAGCCAGCATCTGGAAACCGATGGATGACCTTAGCCAGCTCAAAAACGATTTCAGCATGATTCATGCATTGGTCTCTATTGTAGAGGACTTGAATCTTAATACACGAATCTGGAGCAAAAAATAAAACGAATCAGCAGAAACAGAACCCGTTTTATATGTCGAACTTAATAGAGGTTTGATTGATACTTCTATAGAGTTTCTGCAACTCAAATCTCCCCGTTGACTCCTAATCCAAATAAAGCAAAATCACCCAGGCAAGGATCATCCGGAAAGACTTCAGCCAATGCAGCGGTGATCCGACGGGCATTCTTCAAAGAAAAAGTTTCCGTATCCGTCAACTTGAAGTAATAAGCTACCCTACAGACATGAGTATCTAACGGAACAATCAGGTCTTTACGATCAAAACTCTCCCAAACACCCAAATCAACCTCCGAATCCCGACGAATCATCCAACGTAAAAACATATTCAGTTTCTTTTGAGGACTTTTGGCAGAAACTTCGAGAAATGCACATAACTTCTCCATAGGTATTCCGGAATATATATTCAAAGCATCTTCCAAACTTCCGAACTGCGTATAGGCCGTATATAACCGACGGAAGTATCCATGAAAATCAGCATACGACAGCATCCGATAAAAACTATGGGTTGCCCCGGAAGGAAAATCTTCCTCCCACCGGCGGGATAATACATATTGATAAGGTGAAGTTCCCATTAGCTTATGCAACTCATCCGCTTTCTTCAATATCTGCTTGCGATTGCCAAAACTCATAATTGCCGTCAGCAGTCCGCTAATCTCTATATCTTGTTTCAGCGTATAACGATGAGGGAACTGCACCGGATCACTTGCGATAAAGCCTGCACAATGGTACACCTCTGCACACATCAAAAGTTTATTCTTTATATCTTCAGTCATTTCGAGAAAGTATCAATCATTGAAAGTACAAAAGTACATATTCTGTTTGGATTTCCTCTTCAAGTACAGAATGGATTGTATTCCCAATAGAATAACGAACAGATATTCCGCCGTCATATACACCGTCAAAGAGGCATGAAAACACTCACTCAGCAAATATAGATAAATCAGATAGATCAGGATAGTAACCAGTTGAAAGACAAAGGCAAGTCTTGTCTTTCCCGTACCTGTAACAGCATTGATATAAACATATCCGGGCAATGCAAACACATAATTCAACAACATGACTATAAAAGGCCAGAAAGCAAGTTTTACTAAATAATCGTTATTTGTATAAAATCCGATGATCCATTGATTGCCCCAAAGAGCTGTCAGTATCAATGGAAGCCCTACCACATAGCCTAATCTGAGAACTTTGCGGCAAACGGGAAAAAGTTCCTTCCCCTGTCCTCCCCCGATCAGATTGCTAACTAACGATCCGGTAGTAGAAGCGAAAGAATTGACTATCACAAAAAAGAGGGTAGACACACTTCGGGTAATATTGGAAATAGCAAGTTCTGTCTTCCCCAAATGTTCAATAGCCACAAAAAACAAAAACCAGGGAGCGACACTGATAAAAGCATGAAGCATACTCCATACGGACAGTTGCAGTAGTTTCATCAGCAATCTGCCATCATAGACGGCACTCAGACCATATTTTTTCTTATCTACCGTTTTACACATATATAACAAGAGTATGAGAAACGCTCCAAACTCAGCAATGGAGGAGGCCATCGCTGCTCCGGATATGCCCATATCTAGTTTGAATATCAGTAAATAGTTGAAAGGAATATTGATACAGACTGCCGTAAGAGCTGCTCCGGAGAGGAGTTTAGTATTCGTGACCCCAACCAGGAAAGCCCGGAAAGCTAAGAAAGGAAACGAAAATAACAATCCGAAACTACGCCAGTTCAGGTAACGGATCACAGCCTGATAAATTTCATCAGAAGTAATCAGCTGTTGCAGAATAAACGGAGAAACAAGATGTATCAGCAGACAAAGCATGATTGCCATCACCATCAGAAAATATAATCCCTGAAAGAAGGTACGCCCTGTTTCTTTGTAATGCTGCTCCCCATTTCTTCGGGCAATCATAACCTGCAGACCAATGCTGAATCCAAATCCCAGCATATAAATCGCTAAATAATATATTCCCGCAAGTGCGGATGCTCCCAATTCGATTTCTCCTACGTGTCCTAAAAAGACAGCATCGGTAATGTTGATTAATTGCTCCATTAGAATGCTCATCATCACAGGAAAGTTGATGAGCCATATTTGCTTATATGTATATTTCATTGCTCAACTAAAAATAGCACGATACAGCATACTACACTCATAGCAGTACACAGTTTCGTAAATTCATAAAAATGGGTATAAAAACTCTTTGGCAAGCGGGTCGTTGCTTACCGGATAGCTGAATAGCCTGATTAGAAAGGATGCTATTCGTTGAGCGTAGCTATATACAGAGTTTCATAAATAGATGGATATACTATTAGTTCATTAATCACGCTACAAAGATAGTCATTTTTATATCATCTCCTAATATGGTATGGTATTAGCAGATTACATCTAGTAATGGACTGCTTCAGAAGCGGGAATAATAGAATTAATAATTTGATTCTGAACAACATACCTGATAATCAAATAGCAGATCGATGGCAACAGACCATCTCTATTTGAAAAAAGGCATATCATTTTGAAAAGATCAGTAACCAATAAATTATCAGATAACAATGAAAGTTTGCAAATTTGAAAAAATGAAAGAAGAGGATGAAATCAGACAAGTAATCAATTACATCCTAAAGGAACATCCTTACGTAGTTGTGGTTCCGACACTGACGCAACTACAAGAATGGCTGCAGGATATTTCTATCAGCTGGTTTCACGAAGAAGACAGTGCTTCGCATACAACAATCAATAATATCGAAGAATATTGCTGCACACTGGCAGATCACCTCATAACAGATTTGCCACTAAATACGGATATAAAGAAATATATCCGGGAATGTATCGAAAAGATGCACAAACTGGTGGAGGACAAAGCCGATTTATTAATTGATAAAATAATAAAAGCCGAAATATACCGGTTATCCGGAGAATTGTTTGCCTGCTGCCTGCGTCAGCATGGACTGAATGCCCGCACATTGGATACCGGTACTTTTATGCAGATGAATCTGGAAAGGAAACCGGATATCCCCTACATTCAGGAATCTATCAGGCAGTATATCAATGAGAATCGGGATACTGACATTTTCATCGCTCCCCTTTCCTTATGCAAAAATGTATATGGCGAAATTGATTTCATGAATGAGAAGCGTAATGATTATTATGCTACCGTACTCGCCAGCATATTCGAAGCAGACGAAATCATTCTGTCAACCGAACTCACAAATATCTATACCAACCGGAACTGTGCCAGGGAACAACATTCTCTGACCTACACCGAAGCCGAACAGTTGATTAACAGTGGAGTACACTTAATTTATACAGACTGTATCACTCTTGCAGCCCGTTCCAATATCGTTATCCGCTTAATAGACACCCATGATCTGGAAACAGAACGGCTCTACATCTCTTCCCATGATACGGAAAGCAGTGTTAAAGCCATTATTATCCAAGACTCAGTGACGTTTGTACGCTTCACGTCATTGAACGTCCTGCCTGGCTATTTACTCATGGGCAAATTACTGGAAGTCATTAATAAATATCAGATAAACGTTATCTCAATGGCCTCATCCAATGTTTCTGTCTCCATGATTCTGACAGCCAGTCGTGATACCCTGCGAATAATTCAAAGAGAACTGCACAAATACACAGAAATGGTTGTTGACGAAAATATGTCCGTAATACATATCATAGGATCACTTCATTGGGAACGTACACAACTGGAAAGTAACATCATGGAAACAATCAGGCATATCCCCATATCACTGATTTCTTATGGCGGCAGCGATCATTGTTTCACAATATCAGTTCACACGGCTGATAAGAAGCAATTACTCAATTCGCTGTCACAGCGTTTTCTTGAAAGACTTTCAGCCTGATTAACAAAGTAATAAATACAAATCCATAAAAACATGAAAATTACAATTATAGGAGCCGGAAACATAGGGAGCGCAGTTGCTGCCTGTCTGGCAAAAGGACATCTCTACAACGAAAAAGATATTATCATTTCGACCCCTCATACAGACAAGCTAGAAAATCTGCACAAACAATTTCCTGCGATACGCATAATGACAGAGAATCAGTATGCCATATCGGAAGCCGACATTATTATTCTGGCTGTCAAACCATGTATAGTAGACGAAGTATTATCTCCGTTACGATTCTCACGCACCCAAATCCTGGTTTCACTGGTAACCGGAATATCCATTTCTCACCTGGCACATTTATCGGAAACCGAAATGCCTATATTCCGGGTTGTTCCAAACATCGCCATTACGGAACATTCGAGCCTGACCCTGATAACTTCACGCAAAGCCGGCAAAGAACACCAGCAACTCATAAAACAGACATTCGAAGAAGGAGGAAAGTGTTTGTTCGCAGAAGAGAAACAGCTGGATATCATTTCTGCATTAACTTCCAGTGGAATCGCTTTCGCATTAAAATATATTCATGCAGCCATGCAAGCCGGCATAGAATTGGGTATCTCCGCTGAAGATGCAATGCGAATGACGGCATATAGCATGGAAGGAGCTACAGAACTGATTTTAAATCACAATACCCACCCGCTGTTAGAAATAGAAAAAGCAGCCACTCCCGGTGGAGCCACCATTAAAGGATTGAATGAACTGGAGCACAGGGGATTTACTTCCGCCGTTATTCATGCCATAAAAAGTAGCGCCACAGTATCGACCGATAAAGAGACTGAAGAATAGATAAACGATCCCCTAAATTTTCACGCACATAATTTCGCACTAATATAAAGTATATATTTTTCATATAAAGAAGAAGATACTAACAGCATTATTATACGTTTATTATACATTAAAAAGAGTTACCCTATACACAGAGTAACTCTTTCTAAATTCAGTTCTTCAGGTTCAGATTTAACTTACGATACTTTATATCGACAATTCTTTACTTATAAGTTAATGGAACTTCAAAGATGTTCACGAACAGCATTCTTTATTATCCAAAGCTAAAAGGGAAAGTGCTTTCATCAGATAAAGCAATTAATCCATTTTTCCGCTGGATACAAATTTTGTTCTCTCTCGCCAGCCAACCGGCGGCTAATGCTGTACTCTCTACGCTAAGGTTTAATCTTCTCGCCAATTCTGGTATCGAAATTTCACCAATTTCTTTCAGGGCACACCAGACCTTGCCGGCATTGTTCCCTACTACTCTTTTATCCATGGCTATTCTCTATTAATAATTCGAAACTAAGATAGCTATTTTAATAATAGTTCATAACATATTCTCTTATTTTATTTAACAGATTGACATTATTTAAAGATTCAAAAAAGAATCGGGTTCAAACAGTTAAATATTCGGTCATGTTTTATACTAAAGCACCATTCTGGAACACTCAAAATCATCAAATAAATTCATAGCGTAACTAAAAGAGAATCAACAGGTTTTATTAAAAAAAATGAATAATAGCAATATCGGACAAGTTCGTTCCCTTTTTTACCAATACCTTTGCGAAGTGAAATACCAAAAGAAGTTATGCAACAGAAGAAAACAACCAAAGAAGAGTATCAAAAGTGCGTAAATGTTGTGGTAGAATATATCAATCAACATTTAGGAGAAGACATTGATTTGAAATCGCTGGCCAGGATATCAAACTTTTCTCCTTTTTATTTTCACCGGATTATGAAAGCATTCCTCGGTGAACCGATTGGTACCTTTATTGTCCGGACGCGGACAGAAGCAGCCGCACGTTTATTGCGTTATTCGGATATTCCTATTGCCGATATTGCCTATCGCATCGGATATTCATCCCCTTCTTCCTTGTCGAAAGTGTTCAGACAGTTTTATGGTATTTCTCCTTTAGAGTATCGAAACAATAAAAACTTTGTAATTATGAAACCAGCGATTATCAGGCCAGACCTGGAACTGAAAAGTGAAATTAAGAGTATACCTGCACGCAATGTTATTTATATCCGCCTGTCCGGTGACTACAAACTGAATGACTACGGAGGGACATGGGGACGTCTGTGGCAGTTCATCAAAGAACAAAAGCTGCCGATGGGAGATTTCAGCCCGCTCTGCATCTATCACGACGACCCCAAAGTGACACCAGCCGAAAAATTGCGCACCGATGTATGTATGGTGATGCCCGTACAGGTAGCTCCCAAAGGAGATGTAGGATTCAAGACACTTCCGGCAGGACGTTATGCAATCTTCTTATATAAAGGTCCGTATGACAATCTGCAAGCGGTATATGATACTATCTATGGAAAATGTCTGCCCGAAATGGAATGTACGCTACGCGATGAACCCAGTGCCGAACGCTATCTGAACAATCCGTGCGAAACCGCTCCCGAAGAGCTGTTGACAGAGATTTATATTCCGGTAGAATAAGAAGGATTTAAAAAATAAATGAGACTGCATCCATAAAAAAATGCAGTCTCATTCTATTTTCGCTCATCATTACCCATCAATGGGTAACTACGCCGGACAGTTAATCTTCCTCTCTTCTATCTGTTATTTATCAGCGTAAAGCCCTACCCTATTTCCCTCGCTATCCGCAAACAAGGCAAACCAGCCTCTGCCCTCTACTTCGATTTTCGTCTTGGGCATCATGATTTTTCCACCTTTCCGAAGGACTTTTTCCAGCGTCTGATCGATGTCTTCACAATTAAAAGAGATAATCACTCCTTTTTCCGAAGGAAGATAATCGGGAGCATGAAAAATAGCGCCGACCGTTTCACCTTCTTCCGTGAAACACGCCATCTTCTCCTCTTCACATTCAAAAACCGGAAGCTGTACCCCAAACACTGTTTCATAGAAATCGACAGCCCGGTGAAAATCAACTGTAGGAATCTCAAAAAATGCAATAAACTTTTTCATTTCGTTCTTTTTTTATGGTTACTATTGAGCCTTTGCAAAGACACTGCAAAAGTAAGGGATGCCACAAAGCTCTGATAGGAAAAAAAAGACATTTTCAAAGTTCCGAGAAATAATCGGAATAAGGAGCACAAACAGAAAGATATTCTGCAGGCGTATAGCCGGAAAATAGTTTGAACTCCTTGATCATGTGGGACTGGTCGGAATATCCACATTCATAGGCCACTTGTACAAAAGGCAGAGTCGCATCCTGTTGTAACAGAAATAAAGCACGTTGCATACGCACAATACGAAGATATTCCTTGGGAGTCGTACCGACATAATCGGCAAAAACACGTCCGAACTGCTTGCTACTCAAACAAGCCGCCTCCGACAATTGAGGAATATTTATTTGTGGTTGAAGATTGATTTCCTGAAAGACAGCAGACATCCTCTTCAGGTTATACCCGGAAAAAGTATATAAACGACGAAGAAAAAACTGCTCTATCAGACGGATACAGACTATATTATCAGAAGTATCAGTGACTTGCTTCGCCAAATCTGAAAGTTCGACATCCTCCACTTCATCCATCGCTACATCCTTCCCATGAAACAAGTGAACGGGAATGTGGAGCAAGGCTTTCGCTGCATAAGGTTGAAAAACAACCGTAATCATTTCTATCCTACCCGTCGACAACACATCGGAGAATCCGATCGACTGTCCGCAAATAAAAGACTGTGGCTGCAACTTTGAATCATTCTGCAGGAAGAGCTGTTTCCCTTTATGAAAAACAAGCTGCATACAACCGATAGGCAAAGTCCGTTCGGAAACAGGAACTACTGCATCATCCTGTAATATCCAATAATGGCGGATATAAGGCGCTAATACAGGAACGGGCTTTATAATCTGAAATGACTGCATATGGCAAAGATATCACTTTTTAAATTATGGAGGCAAAAGTAGATAGTCTGTTTGAGCTTGTATTGTAAAAAAGAGACATTCTGGCAAAAAAGAAGCTGCCCCATCATAGAATCATGAGACAGCCTTACCAAAAACCATATTTATTTTCAAATAACAGAAAGCCCGTATTCATAGGCTTCTGACATCGCCTGATATTCTTTATCCGAATATGCGCCTTTACTTCTTGCCTTCTGCATATCATTCATAAAGGACTTAACGGTAGAGAGGAAGCTCTGAAAATTCTTCAGTTCTTCATCATAACCTGTAACAGCCGGAATTTTTTCCGCAGCCTTCAGTTCCTTCTCCAGCTCCGCCATTTTCAAATCAATCCGCACTCCGTCCATTTCATGTTTGCGGGAATACAAATTCATTATGCTCTGCACCGTGCCTGACATCTTGCGCATCGCCATTATCTGATCCTTCAACGGCTCATCAGCCAAAAGTTCACTCTCCGCTTGTTCAGTCAAAGGACTTAGGATATCAAAAATCACTTGCTTATACTCGGACAGTTCTACGCTCAACTTATAGTTCTCATCCAAAAGTTGAGCCGTTTTTGCTGTATCTTTCGACTTCTTATAAGCAAGAAATTTATTGAAGTTATCATAGAACTGTGTTCGCACATTAAACAATCCGGCATAATTCTGCTTTAGATTCTGACGGACTTCCGGATTAAAATAGTCTCCCGGGTCCAACAATTCCGCCGTATCACGGGCAGCTATTTCCGGAGGTGCAATCGGTTCAACTTCAGGCACTTTTCCTGTCTGTTCCATGTATCCCAACACAGCGTTTATATCTTTCGCATTAGCCACATGCCTCAATACAGCGAGCGACATATGATAATAATTTATCACCTTACTGGCATTATCCAATTCCTCCGTACTTTCCGAGGATACAGTCTGCTTTTTACTTCCCCCCGAACAGGAAGACAACAGCAAAGCACCGACCAGTGCTCCAAACAATAAAAATTTCTTTTTCATAATGTTCTCCTTATTAGTTACTTTTCGTACTATAACAATAAAAAACGATTTTTGTTATGCACAAACAATACGCTTTTCTGATATGTTCTAATACATATTAATTAAAACATTATCAGATATGGAACAATCATTAAAAAAAGGAACAGTACTCCATCTGGCTTCGCTCATCGAATATTCCGAAGGAGGCGTTATCAGCAAACAGTTAATCAAGAGTCCGGCAGGAAATATCACTTTATTTTCGTTCGACAAAGGCGAAGGACTCAGCGAACACCGCGCTCCATTCGATGCCCTCGTTCAGGTACTGGAAGGAACAGCCCATATAGTTGTCAACGGAACCCCGTTTACAGTAAAAGCAGGAGAAAGTATCGTATTTCCTGCCAATGCACCTCATGCACTTACAGCAGTGGAAAAATTCAAGATGCTATTAACGATGATTAAAGAATAAACAATTATCGACGTATAAAAACAAAAAATGGCTACTCATCACGAGCAACCAATCTTTTGTTAACCTTAAATCTAATACTTATGAAAAAAACACAGTACAAATATACCACCTTTCAAGTAAATAGCAAATTTCAGAGCCGAATCGGACGATAATATAACACGGTTTAATATTCTCGGAAGCGCATTAACATTTCAGACTTTTCATGTTAACATTTAACATATTCATTCACAGTTCCTGCTTAAAGAGATTCTTGAAAAAGCAACTAAGTCCGCTTTTTCCTCTCATCTCTCATTACACCTTTATCAGTATGCTCTATTTTCCCATCCATCCGTTCTATTGATTATTTTTCATCACGGAATTATTGCAATACAACCAATTTTACCGTAACTTTGAAATATGATAATTAGCGCCAGCCGCCGGACAGATATTCCGGCATTCTATTCGCAATGGTTCCTTAACCGGATTAAAGAAGGATACGTGTTAGTTCCCAATCCTTTTAATCCTAAAATGATCAGCAAGGTCAGCTTACATCCTGCTGTGGTAGATTGCATCGTGTTCTGGACCAAGAATCCCGCCCCGATGATTGATAAACTGGATCATCTGCAAGACTACAAATACTACTTTCAGTTCACACTCAATCCTTACGGAGAGAAATTAGAGAATAATCTGCCGTCAGTCGACAAACGAATAGACATATTCAAACGCCTTTCGGATAAAATAGGAAAAGAGAAAGTGATCTGGCGCTATGACCCGATACTGACCAATGAGGAATATGACGTTTCTTTCCATAAGGAGGCGTTCGCCCAAATTGCCTATGGCCTTAAAGACCATACCGAAAAGTGTATGCTGGGATTTATTGACCATTACCAGCATATCCGCACCGCAGTCGGCCAGTTCAACATACAGCCGTTGCGAAAAGAGGAGATTGAAGAAATAGCCGTCTCTTTCAGGAACACCATCAACGAATATCCTGCTATCCAACTGGATACCTGCACCTCCAAAGTTGATCTGAGACATTTGGGAATCCCTGCCGGACTGTGTATCGACAAAGAACTGATCGAAAGAATCACCGGTTACCCCATCTTTGCCAAAAAAGACAAAAATCAGCGGAATGTCTGCAATTGCATTGAAAGTATCGACATAGGCACTTATGAAAGTTGCCTCAACGGATGCATCTATTGTTACGCCATCAAAGGCAATTACAACAGCGTGGAATATAACACTAAGAAACATGACAGGAACTCGCCTTTGCTGATCGGGCATCCGGCAGAAGATGATGTAGTGAAGGAACGGGAAATGAAAAGTCTGCGAAGCAATCAATATTCATTATTCTGAATCACGCCCGGAATCCAAATAATTCCTTCGCATAAGAGCAAAAAAAAGGCTATCTATCCCAGACAGCCAATCTTTGTTAACCTTAAATCTAATACTATGAAAAACACAGTACAAAGATACGGACTTTTGCCTCATCTCCAAATTTTCCGGCTAAAACGGTACATCTTATAACATGGTTTAATAGAATCAGAACCGCATTAACAAATAAGCAACTTCATGTTAACATTTAGCAGTCTTCTTAAATATTTAGCCCATAAAACTGAATGAGATGCAAAAGTTTTCGAATCTGTTGCCGATTCCTATTAATAAGAGTTTACAGGCAACAACAAATCCATTCATTAGCTGTTAATTAGAGGAAGGTAATCATCAAATTCTCAACATATATGAAAAGATTTGAAAACAAAGTAGTCGTCATCACCGGTGCTGCCGGTGGCATTGGCGAAGCAACCACACGTCGCATCGTCTCCGAAGGAGGAAAAGTAGTCATCGCCGATCATTCGCAGGAAAGGGCCGACAAGCTTGCCGCCGAACTCACTCAAGCAGGGGCCGACGTGCGTCCCATCTATTTCTCCGCTACCGAACTCCAAAGCTGTAAAGAACTGGTTGATTTCGCCATGAAGGAATACGGTCAGATAGATGTACTTATAAACAACGTAGGCGGAACCGACCCCAAACGTGATCTGAATATCGAAAAGCTGGATATCGATTACTTCGACGAAGTATTCCATCTGAACCTTTGCTGCACGATGTATCTTTCTCAGCAGGTCATTCCCATCATGACCACCCACGGAGGCGGAAATATCGTAAATGTAGCATCCATAAGCGGGCTGACAGCCGACGCCAACGGCACCCTCTACGGAGCCAGCAAAGCAGGTGTCATCAATCTGACTAAATATATCGCCACCCAAATGGGAAAGAAAAATATCCGCTGCAATGCCGTAGCACCGGGACTGGTTCTTACCCCTGCCGCACTGGACAATCTGAACGAAGAAGTACGCAATATATTTCTGGGACAGTGCGCCACGCCTTATTTGGGAGAACCCGAAGACGTTGCCGCCACCATTGCATTCCTGGCCTCCAACGATGCACGATACATCACTGGACAGACGATTGTGGTAGACGGCGGCTTAACCATTCACAATCCTACCGTTGAATTATCATAAATATACCCCGGACAGTATATCCTGCTTTTTATCATAAGAACGATTGGCTATCAAAAAGTATCTTACTCCTTGCCAATAAAGCCAGATGTACTGTCCATTTATTCTCTTCTTCATCCCCCCCTCTCAGCATACTCCAAAGCCTTTTTTTCTAATTAACAAATAAAAATTCTATTTTTCCCCTCGATGTTACCGATAGGAAACATACTTTTGTGACCAAGTAGTAACAACATCATAAGACAATGGAAAAAGAGATGATCAAAAACAGGCAGGCAACGGAGCTGGCACTGATCAAAGCCGTTGATGACATTATCGAAGAAAGCGGTTTCGAAGGACTGGGAATCAATGCGGTGGCAGCCAAAGCCGGAGTAGCCAAAATGCTCATTTACCGCTATTTCAATTCGCTGGACGGATTGATAGCTGCCTATATCCAGCAAAATGATTACTGGATTAACTTCGACGAAGAATTGCCGGACCCGGAACATATCGGCACTTTTATCAAGCAGGTATTCAGAAGGCAGATTATGGAATTAAGGAAAAGCTATACGCTGAAACGCCTTTACCGCTGGGAGTTGACGACGAATAACAAATTCGTCAGAGAACTGCGCGAGATACGGGAAGAGAAAGGTATCCGACTGGTAGAAGCAGTGAGCCGGCTCTCCAGACATCCGCAAAAAGAGACGGCCGCCGTAGCTTCCATTGTAACGGCAGCCATCAGTTATCTGGTATTACTCGAAGAGAACTGTCCGGTCTACAACGGACTCAGAATACAGGAAGAAAACGGTTGGGAACAACTGGAAACAGGAATTAATCTATTGGTAGACCTTTGGCTACAGAAATAAACAAAATCAAATGAACAAGATGACAATGATGGGAGTATGGCTGATCGCCTTATTTAGTACCGGATGCAATCAGGATTTGGTAGAGTACAACAGCAATGACCTCAAAATCTCTATCGAAAAGGGAGAAGAATGGCTGCACAAATTTCCTCTCTTTCTGGGGATCAACAAAAAGAATCCGCCACAAATCGCTATCTGGACGGAAGATATGAAGGGACATTATCTGTCCACTGTGTATGTGACACATAAAATCGCTACTCAATCCTGGCAGTTCTCCGGCGGTAACCGGAGAAAAGAGGCGCTGCCCCACTGGTGTTATCAGAGAGGAGTAGAATCGGAGGACGGCTTATATCTTCCGACAAAGAAGTCTCCACTGGTCGATGGAATCACCGGAGCGACTCCGCAGGGAAGCTTCCAAGTGAAAATGGTCTCCACGGGAAAACAGAAGCAGTTCGTCGTCAAAGCAGAAATCAATCATTCGACAGATTTCAATGAAGCATTCCCTAAATCCGCCAAAGAAGGGGACGCCAACTACACCGGCGGAAAAGAAGGAAGCGGCCAGCCGGCTCTGGTCTATGCCGCAGAAGTTGACCTGACGTCCGGCAAGAAAGAATTTACAGCTAAACTAATCGGACACAGCAGCCCCGATGGCAGCAACGGAGAGATCGTAACCGATACCTCTTCACTTACCACAGCACTGCATATCGTCAAGAGTATAACCATTCATATCCAATAAGCAAAGTAAATAAAAGGCTGCAACTATGAGCAGGTTATTACTATAAGCATCCGTTCTCTCTTTAACGAGAAAAAATTCTCACGCCTTTGAGAAACTTTTCTCATAGTGGTGAGAATTTTTTCTCATCACCATGAGAATGATTGAGAATATAGTAATCCGTATCATACTGTATAATAATCATATACGTATTTTGCGTCTTACGGTTTACAGCCATAATTGATTGGTTATAAAGAAGCTTATTCCTAAAAAAAGTATTTTTTCGCCTATTTTGTTGAAGCATCACCGCCATGGAAAGCGAAAATATCCTAAAATCAGTACTCAACGCTTGCAAATATATATCTATAAACATTCATCCTCATATCCTTATGAAACACTTCATCTTCACTCTGACTCTGCTATTCCTTATTGTCATACATGCTGACGGGCAGACAGACAGCAAACATTTCTCCTATACGACCTATATCGGCACGGGACTTTCTATGGGCCAACCATCTCAAACGCCCTTCAACTGGCAGATCATAGCACACTATCACATCGGGCAACGATTTACCATCGGCGCAGGAAGCGGACTGTCCATCTATGAAAAAGCTCTTATTCCGCTGTATGCCAATGCACAGTTCTTCATGACGCGACCAAAGAAACTTACTCCCTATCTGGAATGCAACATCGGCGGCTCATTGGCAGCTGCCAAAGAAACCAATGGCGGATTTTATCTTTCCCCGTGTGTAGGAGCACAAGTAAAGCTCACTCAAAAATTAAAAATGAATATTGCCTTAAGCTATGAAATACAGCAACTGGAAACGCTGAAACAGCGGACCGATGAATATTTCCATACCGAATTCAAGGAAGAACTGTCTCACCACTCCATCACCCTAAAAGTGGGATTAACTTACTAAAGAAAGAATTATTGTCAATTAATCAGTAGGATTGTCCAACAAATACTAACTTTACAACGTTTTACATATTAAATAATAAACGGTATGATTGTAAGAACACTGCTGGATACAGACCTCTATAAGTTTACCACCTCGTACGCTTATATCAAATTATTCCCTTACGCAATGGGTACTTTCAGCTTCAATGACAGAAACGAAACTGAATATACCGAAGAATTTCTGGAAGCGCTCAAAAGCGAATTCAGCAACCTCAGCCGGTTGAGGCTTACGGAAGAGGAACTGGAATACATGACACGCAATTGCCGGTTTCTTCCGAGAGTCTATTGGGAATGGCTGTCTTCTTTCCGTTTTGATCCGGACAAGATCGATATTCATCTGGACACAACGGGCCGGCTGCATATTGAAGTCAGCGATTTTCTTTATAAAGTCACACTGTATGAAGTACCGCTGCTCGCCATCGTATCCGAAATCAAAAACAAGTTTTTCGGCAACATACCCGATATGAGCGAGATACTCTGCAAATTGTCGGAGAAAGTGGAATTGTCCAATCAGCACCAGCTCCGCTTCTCGGAGTTCGGAACGCGGAGAAGATTCTCAATCGACGTGCAGGAGACGGTGATCAAACGTCTGAATGATACGGCCAAATACTGTACCGGAACTTCCAATTGCTACTTTGCCATGAAGTACGGCATGAAAATGATGGGAACTCATCCGCATGAGTGGTTCATGTTTCATGGGGCACAGTTCGGATATAAGCACGCCAACTATATGGCGCTCGAAAACTGGGTGAATGTATACGACGGAGATTTGGGCATTGCGCTGTCCGACACTTATACTTCAGGAATATTCCTAAGCAATCTCAGCCGCAAGCAGGCCAAGCTATTCGACGGAGTACGCTGCGATTCTGGCAATGAGTTTGATTTTATCGATAAGCTGGTAGCCCGTTATAAAGAACTGGGCATTGATGCCACTACCAAAACAATCGTCTTTAGCAACGCTCTCGACTTCACGAAAGCACTGGAAATTCAGGAATACTGCAAGGACAAGATTCGCTGTTCCTTCGGAATCGGCACCAATCTAACGAATGACACAGGATTTGCCCCTTCCAACATTGTCATGAAACTCACGCAATGCAAAATGAATGTCAATCAGGAATGGAGAGAATGCATCAAACTATCGGATGACGAGGGAAAACATACAGGCAGTCCAGAGGAAGTACAGGCTTGTCTGTACGAACTAAGGCTGGCGAAATAAAGACCGCTCTGAACAGAAAGCCGGGGTACGGGCATAAAAAAAGGAGCAACACCTTGCTCCAACCTTTGTTAACCTTAAATCTAATACTATGAAAAACACAGTGCAAAGATACGTACTTCTGTGTTATTAGCAAATTATCCAAATAAAAAAGTATGTTTCATAACACAATTTAAAACTTTCATAGAAAAGCATCCCTTTTTATTAATACTTTTTCAAGATTTAAACTCTTTGACCGCTCTTCCCAATCTTTCCAGCGTCAGTTCACCGGATTGTCTCCAGAGCTGTTCACCTTTTCTGAAAAGAATGAATGTGGGAGTGGATTCAATGGTATAGAAATTAGCGAGATCACTTTCCTCGTCTACGTCTACCTGTACTACCTCGACTATCCCTTCCATCTCTTTTTTGAACTCTTTTATCAAAGGGTGCATACGCTGGCAATGAGGACACCACGTTGCATAAAATTCCGCCATAACCCAGTCATCACCCGCCAGTTTCTCTCTGTTTCTCGTATCACGAGCTATTTTCTTTTCTTTCATATCGATTCTCCTTTTAATTAATTAGTGGGAGTCTTAACAATACAAAAAGGGGAAGGTTTAACACATAAACATTAATACACAGAGATTTAGTTCTATTGGAAAAGTAAAAGAGAGGAAATCTCCCGGACTATTCATTGCACAAAAATGAAACTTTCGTGCAAAAACAGAACACTGTATTCAAGATTTATTTATCTTTGCCCCCGAAATGGTTCGGAATCCGTATCCAACGGACGACGATTAATAGGGAATCGGGTGTAAATCCCGGACAGTCCCGCTGCTGTGAAACTCTGTTTCAATGTCTTATAAATGAACTAATTTACCGCCACTGATGTTAATTGGGAAGGCACTATAAGACAAGAGTCAGTCAGAAGACCTGCCACTTCGCGTAAAGCGTTCTTCCACCTCGTGGATTAGGAGAAAGAACATCGTTTGTTAAGCCCCAAATCAAGAAAATACTGTGTTTCTGTCGGATGGACTATGTCTGTGAAGATGGGAAGGCATTAAATAAGTATGTACTTAATTGAGTAAAGTATGATAAAAAAAATCTTAGTAGCCAATCGCGGTGAAATTGCCGTAAGGGTGATGCGCTCCTGCCGGGAGATGGAGATAACGAGTATCGCTATCTTCTCCGAAGCAGATCGGACCGCGAAGCACGTGCTCTATGCAGACGAAGCTTATTGCGTAGGACCGGCAGCATCCAAAGAGAGTTATCTGAATATAGAAAAAATCATCGAAGTGGCAAAGGAATGCCATGCAGACGCTATTCATCCGGGATATGGTTTCCTGTCCGAAAACGCTACCTTCGCCCGACGCTGTCAGGAAGAAGGTATTATTTTTATCGGACCGGACCCCGAAACGATGGAAGCAATGGGCGACAAGATATCTGCCCGTATTAAAATGATCGAGGCAGGAGTCCCTGTCGTTCCCGGCACACAGGAAAATCTGAAAAGTGTGGAAGAAGCCGTAGAACTCTGCAACAAGATCGGTTATCCGGTGATGCTGAAAGCATCTATGGGCGGCGGTGGAAAAGGTATGCGCCTTATCCACAGCGCAGAAGAGGTGGAGGAAGCCTATACGACTGCCAAAAGCGAGTCACTTTCTTCTTTCGGCGACGATACCGTTTATCTGGAGAAGTTCGTAGAAGAACCTCATCACATTGAATTTCAGATTTTGGGCGACAAACACGGAAACGTGATTCACCTGTGCGAACGTGAATGTTCCGTACAGCGCCGCAACCAGAAGATTGTGGAAGAGACGCCATCGGTTTTCGTAACTCCCGAACTGCGTAAAGACATGGGTGAAAAGGCGGTAGCCGCTGCCAAAGCAGTCAACTATATCGGTGCAGGCACGATTGAGTTCTTAGTCGACAAGCATCGCAATTATTACTTCCTCGAAATGAACACCCGTCTGCAAGTAGAACATCCGATTACGGAAGAAGTGGTCGGAGTGGACTTGGTGAAAGAGCAGATCAAAGTTGCCGACGGACAAGTGCTCCAGCTGAAACAGAAAGATATCAAACAGCGCGGCCATGCCATCGAATGCCGTATTTGTGCCGAAGATACGGAAATGAACTTCATGCCGAGCCCGGGAATCATCAAACAGATTACAGAACCGAACGGAATCGGTGTTCGTATCGACAGTTACGTTTACGAAGGATATGAAATCCCGATCTATTATGACCCGATGATCGGCAAACTGATCGTATGGGCTACCACCCGCGAATACGCCATCGAACGGATGCGCCGCGTACTCCATGAGTATAAACTGACAGGGGTAAAGAACAACATCAGCTACCTGCGTGCCATCATGGACACTCCGGACTTTGTGGAAGGCCATTACGACACAGGTTTTATCACCAAGAACGGCGAGCATCTGCAACAATGTATCATGCGCACCAGCGAACGTGCCGAAAATATCGCCATGATTGCTGCCTACATGGATTATCTGATGAATCTTGAAGAAAACAGAGGTGACGCAACGGACAACCGTCCCATCAGCAAATGGAAAGAATTCGGTTTGCACAAAGGTGTACTTCGTATCTAAACTAAAAACAGCATTCAATTATGGAAATTCATATAGGAGACCGCGTAGCGGAAATAGAGCTCGTCAGCAAGGAAGACAATAAAGTGGTACTTACCATTGACGGAAAACCGTTTGAAGCAGATGTTGTGATGGCCGAAAATGGCACCTGCAATATTCTGATGGACGGTCGCAGCGCAAACGCACAACTGATTCGCCGCGAAAACGGTAAAAGCTATAAGGTAAATACGCATTATAGCAGTTTCAATGTTGAAATCGTGGACAGCCAGGCAAAGTATCTGCGTATGCGCAAGAAAGGCGAAGATGAACAGAACGACCGCATCACTTCCCCAATGCCGGGAAAGGTGGTGAAAATCCCTGTTACGGCAGGGCAGGAAATGAAAACGGGAGATACCGTCATCGTCATCGAAGCCATGAAAATGCAGAGCAACTACAAAGTGACTTCAGATTGCCGCATCAAGGAAATTCTGGTTCAAGAAGGCGACAACATCACCGGTGACCAGACATTAATAACATTAGAGCCGATTGTATAATACTAAAAACGGATTGCATCATGGAAGAAATAAATAAAGCATACGCCACGTTCCAGGAACGTGACCGCATCGCTTCCCTCGGTGGGGGCGTGGAAAAGATTGAAAAGCAACACGAAAACGGAAAGATGACTGCCCGCGAGCGTATCGAAATGCTGCTCGACAAAGGTACTTTTGTTGAACTGGACAAGTTGATGGTTCACCGCTGCACCAACTATGGCATGGACAAAAACAAGATTCCGGGAGACGGCATCGTATCCGGTTACGGAAAGATTGACGGGCGCCAGGTATTTGTTTATGCCTACGACTTTACAGTCTACGGAGGTTCACTGTCTGCTTCGAACGCGAAAAAGATTGTGAAAGTGCAGCAACTGGCATTGAAGAACGGTGCTCCGATAATTGCGCTGAATGATTCCGGAGGTGCACGTATTCAGGAAGGAATTGAAAGCCTTTCCGGCTATGCGGATATTTTCTATCAGAACACAATGGCAAGCGGGGTGATTCCTCAGATTTCGGCTATTCTTGGTCCGTGTGCCGGAGGCGCCTGCTACTCTCCTGCCCTCACCGACTTCATCTTTATGGTGAAAGAAAAGAGTCACATGTTTGTGACAGGTCCGGATGTGGTAAAGACTGTGATTCACGAAGAGGTAAGCAAAGAAGAACTGGGCGGTGCCATGACACACAGCAGCAAAAGCGGTGTCACTCACTTTATGTGCAATACCGAAGAAGAACTGTTGATGAGCATTCGCGAACTACTTTCCTTCTTGCCTCAGAATAATATGGACGAAACGAAAAAGCAGAACTGTACTGACGAGACCAACCGTGAAGATGCCGTACTCGACACCATAGTCCCCGCAGACCCGAATGTACCATACGACATGAAGGATATCATCGAACGGGTAGTAGATAACGGCTATTTCTTCGAAGTAATGACCAACTTCGCAAAGAATATCATCATCGGTTTTGCACGTCTGGCAGGCCGTTCGGTTGGTATTGTCGCCAATCAGCCGGCCTACCTTGCCGGTGTTCTCGACATTGACGCCAGCGACAAGGCAAGCCGCTTCATCCGTTTCTGCGACTGTTTCAACATTCCGTTGATTACTTTCGAAGATGTGCCGGGATTTCTTCCCGGATATACGCAGGAGAACAACGGTATCATCCGCCACGGTGCTAAAATCGTTTATGCGTTTGCCGAAGCTACCGTTCCCAAACTGACAGTCATTACCCGCAAGGCATACGGTGGCGCGTATATTGTGATGAACTCCAAACAGACAGGTGCAGATGTGAACTTCGCTTATCCGAGTGCGGAAATCGCAGTCATGGGTGCGGAAGGTGCGGTAAACATCCTGTTCCGCAAAGCGGATGCAGAGACAAAAGATAAAGAACTGGAAGCCTACAAGGAAAAGTTTGCCACTCCCTACCAAGCTGCCGAACTAGGATTCATCGATGAAATCATCTATCCGAGACAAACCCGCAAACGTCTGATCCAGGCACTGGAAATGACAGAGAACAAGATGCAGACGAATCCGCCTAAAAAACATGGAAATATGCCTTTATAAGTTATAGGCGATTACCTATAATAAAAGAGACTGTTTCAGTACAGGTGCCCCCACCTGTTTCTGAAACAGTTTCTTTTTTCATATAAAAAGCAGAAATGCTTTCACGCAAAATAGATAAAACTTTATACCTTTGCAGTATTACATTATGAAAAACCTGAAAATATGATTAACCTGAAATGTACATTTGCCGTCACGGCCGGATTGTGCTCATCTTTGGCCTATGCACAAAACCAACCGCACATTATCTTAATTATGACCGATCAGCAACGTGGCGACGCCATGGGATGCATGGGTAATGAATCTGTAATCTCCCCCCATCTGGACGCTTTGGCAAGCGAAGGAACGTTGTTTATGAACGGATATTCTTCGTGTCCCAGCAGTACCCCTGCCCGTGCCGGACTGTTGACCGGACAGTCTCCCTGGCATCATGGCTTGTTAGGATATGGCAAAGTTGCCCCCAAGTACAACCACGAAATGCCTCAGATGCTGAAAGATGCCGGATATTATACCTTCGGTATCGGAAAAATGCACTGGCATCCGCAACGAATCAAACACGGTTTTGAAGGAACGCTGCTGGATGAAAGCGGACGCCGGGAAGATCCGAATTTCATCAGTGACTATCGCTTATGGTTTCAAATACAGGCACCGGGAAAGAACCCGGATGAAACCGGAATCGGATGGAACGATCACGGAGCAGCTACCTATAAACTGAAAGAAAGTCTACACCCTACTTATTGGACCGGTGAAATGGCTTGTCAGATGATACAGAATTATGATAACGGCAATCAGCCTTTATTTCTGAAAGTTTCCTTTGCCCGTCCCCACAGCCCGTACGACCCGCCTCAACGCTTTCTCGACATGTATAAGGATGCACAGGTTCCCGATCCCGTCATTGGTGACTGGTGTGGGAAATACGCTAAAGAACTGGACCCCGAAAAAGCAGCCAAAGATGCTCCCTACGGCAACTTCGGAAATGAATATGCACGTCACTCCAAACGCTATTATTATGCCAACATCACTTTCATAGACGAACAGATAGGGCGTGTCCTCCAGACCTTAAAAGACAAGGGGATGTATGATAATTCCCTTATCATTTTCGTTTCCGATCATGGAGATATGATGGGAGATCACTACCACTGGCGGAAGACTTACCCGTATGAAGGATCTACGCACATACCTTATATTATTAAATGGCCAGCCAAAGCGCAAGTCGTTCCCGGTAAGGTGGATAATCCCGTAGAACTTCGTGACCTGCTGCCAACTTTCCTCGAAATAGCGGGAACCTCCGTTCCCACCGACATAGACGGACGCTCTCTGCTATCTTTGGCTAAAGGCACAGAAACGGAATGGCGCAAATACATTGATCTGGAACATGCCACTTGCTACAGTGATGACAACTATTGGTGTGCCTTGACCGACGGAAAGATTAAATATATCTGGTACTTCTATACAGGTGAAGAGCAATTGTTTGACCTTGCCAAAGATCCTAAAGAACTGCATAATGCTGTGAACGACAAGAAATATAAAAAGCTGCTGGCAGGCATGCGTGCAGAAATGATCCGCCACCTCAGTGAACGGGGAGAGGAATTTGTGAAAGACGGTCAATTGGTTGTCCGCAAAAAAACGATGCTTTACGGTCCTAACTATCCGAAAGAAAAGCGATAAATATAGCCTGCCCGGATGAAACGCATCACTTTCGCCACAAATTGTATCTATCATACAGATAAAATGGGAAGTTCTCAGTGACTGACACTTAATTTATCCGTCTAAGATTGTACAATTTGCGGTGAAAGTGATAATAAGTATTTTGCAAGGAGACGTTTTTCCCTTACATCAGATGATTTCTCCTACATCAGATAAGGAGTGAGATACTTCACAAGGAAATATCCGCCGACTACCAGCCACACATAAAGTAAAAGAGCCAGTACGAAAGGTTTGGCTCCGGCCTTTCTGAATTTATCGATGCTTGTTTCTGTTCCGAGTGCCGTCATAGCCATTGTCAGCAAAAAGGTATCCAGTGTGTTAATACTTGCCACCAACTGTGCAGGAAACAAATCAAAAGAATTGAAAGCGATGACACCCATAAAGCCTATTGCAAACCAGGGCACCGCAATCTTCTGAAACTTCTGTCCTTTCTGCACTTGTCTTTTCCGCGCTCTCGCCACCAGATAGGTAGTAATCAGAAGCACAGGAACCAACATCATCACACGAATCATTTTCACTATGATGGCAGAATCCGAAATACCGTTTCCCATCGCGTCTCCGGCACCTACTACATGGGCAACCTCATGCAGGGTAGCCCCCGTATAAATCCCCATCTGATCGGGAGTCAGTGCACAAAGTCCGTTCCGGTACAAGAAAGGATACAGAAACATGGAAATAGTACCGAAAATCACGACAGTAGACACGGACACAGCCGTTTTATATGGCTTTGCCTTGATGGTCGATTCAGCCCCCAGAATAGCGGCGGCTCCACAAATTCCACTTCCGATGGAAGTAAGCAATGCGATTCCACGGTCCATCTTCAGCAGCTTACCAAGATAGATGCCGCCACAAATAGTCACAGCCACAATAATCACATCGATCAGCATAGCCGGCAATCCGATAGCCATCACATCCTGAAAAGTCAATCTGAAACCATATAAAATGATACCGATACGCAGAATCTTCTTTGAGCAAAACTGGATTCCCGGCACCCACGTTTCCGGAAGGTGGTTTCGCAGACTATTGGCATAAAGCATACCCAAAATGATACCGACAATCATCGGACTGAAAGAAATACTTCTTACAAAAGACATCTCGCCAATATAAAATGCAGCACAAGAAAATAATGCTATCAACAGGACACCGTGCAGCATGCTGCTTCTCTTTTCATTGAACATAAATGATTTGATTTAAGTGATACTTAATTATTTCTTTTTTGCAAAGGAAGACATTTTCCGGCAGACTGAATCACAGAATTTTATTATGTCGGATAATCCCTGGTTATAACCCCAAAGCGGTTATAACAAAAAAACGGCACCTCGATTCACATCGCAGCACCGTCACAACACAAACACAAAATAAAACACGACAAAACTACTATGCAATCTTACCTGTAATGCCGGGGAGGCATATCTTGCTTGACTTATCTATATTCGCATACCCATAAGAAGCTTTATCAGGTGATTTGCATAATAAATAACGCACCCATTCGGATTTTGTTCACAAGAGTTCTGAAAAAAATGAAGTTAAGACGACTTTTTAACAAAAAAAACGGTACCCCGATTCACATCGCAGCACCGTCACAACACAAACACAAAATAAAACACGACAAAACTACTATGCAATCTTCCTGTTATGCCGGGGAGGCATATTCACTGACTCATATATATTCGCATACCTACAAGCAGCCATCAGGCGATTTGCACATATATAACATCCCGATTTTCGTTTTGTTCACGAAAAAAAGAGATTGAAGTTTATTTTCTCCCTTTAAAATCTTTCAGAAAGCCTTCCATCAACCATTTGGCAAGGGCCTGACGGTTGGAATCCATCACCAGTCTCCGCTGGTCAAATGTATTCTGTATATTCCCCAGTTCGACAAAGACAGAAGCAGGAGTAGTGTGTGAAAGTACATATAAATTGCGTCCGCTCACCGTTCCGGAAAAGCCGCGGTTCGGCTGATGCTTTCCATATTTGGATTCGAACGTATCTTTCATATTGTTTGCCAGCCGTTTGCTTTCGGCTTTCTTATTAGAATGATAGAAAAAGACATCTGTCTGCTTTTTTTTGCTGCGACTGTCTACATGGATGAAGATAGCGCGACAGTAAGTATAGTTCTGACGGTCTTTCCGATAAAGAGCATTGATTTTGTTACAACGCTGCTGAAGACGCTGCACCTGATTCAATGGAATCGGGTCGCCCATACAAGTCTCACGCTTGCTGTTAGAGAGGTAAGCGTCATTACGGATACCATCTTTGGCATCCTGAATAATGATATGCACTTCCGCCCCTTCCTGCATCAGATTCCGGGCGAGACGAAGTGCAATGTCATAGGCATATTCGTCTTCGTGAAGTTCGTGCTTCCCTACCCGTCCGATGGCTCCCGGATCAGGACCGCCATGCCCGCTGACTACATAGAAGCAGGCACCTGCCAGTTGGTTGGAAGTGACCTTTACATTCGCCAGTTGCTTACCGAAAAGAGGTTCATGAAGAGTGGTTCCTATTTTCGAAGCCTTTGAGGATTGTTTTCTTGCCGGTGTCTCTTTATCAGCCGCCGTCGATCTCTTGACAGGAGGAATTGTATATGTCACCCCCAGTTTCAGCACATTTCCTTTCCCCAGCTTTGCCTTATTCAGTTCCACAAAATCATCGTAATATTTCTTTGGAGCACGGTTATGACGCAGCAAAAAAGTAGAAATCCCCTCACCTGCTTTCGGAGTAGCTTTTTGTTGCGCCTGCACATCAGCCAACGAAAGAAGAAAACTAATTAATAAAAGAATATAGAATCTTTTTTTCATATTCGACTACTACCTTATCAGTATCATTTCACTTATAAACAGGACAAAAATACAATTATTTTCCCTACTTTTGCCCCGTTAAAACTTTTTTTGGCAATAAAACTTAAAACCCTATATCATTATGGCAAAACAATTCAAACCCGAAACCCTGTGCGTACAGGCCGGATGGACGCCTAAAAAGGGTGAGCCGCGTGTGCTGCCCATCTATCAGAGTACAACTTTCAAATACGATACCAGCGAACAAATGGCACGCCTTTTCGATTTGGAAGACAGTGGTTATTTTTATACCCGCCTGCAAAACCCGACCAATGACGCGGTTGCCGCCAAGATTGCCGCCCTTGAAGGTGGTGTAGCTGCTATGCTTACATCCAGCGGTCAGGCAGCCAACTTTTATGCCATTTTCAATATCTGCCAGGCAGGAGATCATTTCGTTTGTTCATCCGCCATCTATGGAGGAACATTCAATTTATTCGGTGTCACCATGAAGAAACTCGGCATCGACGTTACATTCGTTAATCCGGATGCCAGCGAAGAAGAAATCTCGGCAGCTTTCCAGCCTAATACGAAAGCACTGTTCGGAGAAACGATCTCCAATCCTTCTCTCGAAGTGCTGGATATCGAAAAGTTTGCCCGTATCGCACACAGTCACGGAGTGCCTTTGATTGTGGACAATACATTCCCGACTCCTATCAACTGCCGTCCTTTCGAATGGGGAGCAGACATCATCGTTCATTCTACTACCAAGTACATGGACGGACACGCCACCAGCGTAGGCGGCTGTATCGTCGACAGCGGCAACTTCGACTGGGATGCCCATGCAGACAAATTCCCCGGACTCTGTACACCGGACGAATCTTATCATGGTCTGACCTATACAAAAGCATTCGGCAAAGGCGCTTACATCACCAAAGCAACCGCACAACTGATGCGTGACCTCGGCAGCATCCAAAGCCCGCAAAATTCTTTCTTACTGAATCTTGGACTTGAAACACTGCACCTGCGTATGCCTCAACATTGTCGTAACGCTCAGAAAGTAGCAGAATATCTTTCTAAGAACGAGAAAGTGGCTTGGGTTAACTATTGCGGCCTGCCGGATAACAAATACTATGCACTGGCACAGAAATATATGCCGAACGGCTCCTGCGGAGTAATCTCCTTCGGACTGAAAGGCGGACGTGATGTATCTATCAAGTTTATGGATTCATTAGAATTTATCGCTATTGTGACTCACGTAGCTGATGCCCGTAGTTGTGTGCTTCACCCCGCCAGCCATACTCACCGCCAGTTGTCGGATGAACAGCTGATGGAAGCAGGTGTACGTCCCGACTTAATCCGTTTGTCCGTAGGTATCGAGAATGCGGATGATATCATTGCAGATATCGAGCAGGCATTGAATGCGTAAAAGCTGATTACTATCAGATAACAAACAGCAAAGGCACAGGATATTTTGACTCTGTGCCTTTCTCTTTTCACCAATGCCTCATCCCTTTCTTATTTACTGCCTATTATCCTCCTTCTCAATAAGAAAGTTAATTTCCAACAGAATATGTTTAATCATGAACTGATAAATCGCTATAGATGTTTATCTTTGTAAGGAACCAAACTCTGTATAGATATGAAAAAGATTTTATTAGTAGCACTCGCGCTGTGCCTTTCTTACGGATTTGCTTATTCCTGTTTATTCAATCATTCAATTAATCTGACCACAAAGATGCAGAACTTCGAAACGGATTCGTTTACCACCAAGAACGGGAAAAGCCTGAAGATCACTTTCTTTAAGCATGCCAGCTTGTTAATAAAATATGCTGGAAAAAAGTTTTTTATTGATCCAGTCTCTGATTACGCAGACTTTACACAGCAACCGAAAGCTGACTATATCCTGATAACACATGAACACCATGATCATTTCGATACCAAAGCGATTGCTGCTATCGAAACTCCGGATACAAAAATTATTGCCAATCCGAATTGCCAGAAGATGCTGGACAAAGGACAAGCCATGAAAAATGGTGATATACTGCAAATTACACCCGAAATCAAACTGGAAGCAGTACCTGCTTATAATACAACTCCCGGTAGAGACAAATTCCATCCCAAGGGACGTGACAACGGATATATCCTCACTGTGGGCGACACCCGGATTTACATTGCCGGAGACACGGAAGATATCCCGGAAATGAAACAAATAAAGAATATCGATATAGCCTTTCTACCTGTCAACCAACCGTATACGATGATACCGGAACAAGCTATACAATCTGCTAAAATCATTCAACCGCATATTTTGTATCCGTACCATTACGGAGATACGAATATCAATGAAGTGAAGAACGGATTAAAAAACGAAAAAGAAATAGAAGTACGTATCCGTGCTTTACAATAAAAAGACAAACCTAGTTGAAAAATAAAAGGACGTTCCTGGGGAAAAAGGGGAAATGTGGGAACAGGAACGTCCTTAAAAACATAATAATACAAAAATCCGGACTTTCGCAAGGGCGCATCTTTGTTTCTCGTCTTATGGATATCCCCTTCATAAAGAAGTAGTGCATTAATCCGGAAGATATCAGGAGAAGGATTATTATGATTGAGCTCTTGTTTATTAAATTATCTCTGTATTCGTATATCTTATTTGTTATAGAAATGAAAAAGAATATTTATCGTATTATAGTGATGACTGGTAAGCTGTCTGAATATAAGTACCAATTACATTGTCATTATTCATCTCGATATATCTCTTTAGTAATTCCGAGAATCCGGATTGTATCTGTTCCACCGGCTTATCCGTACAAGCAGCAGAATATGCATCTATAGCCAGAAGAAAATCCTGCATCCGTTCGTTCAGCATCGTTCCTTCCGTACAAACGACATCGGCAATACTCGCTTTTATAGTACCGTTTTCAATCACAACAGGCAAACGGTATTCCAGTCCCATTTTACTGGCATGGATCGAAAGTATCTTTATGACCGGATTTTCTATTTTTGTCGTGTCTGCAAAAGCAAACTTTCCATTTATTATCCTTGCGCTGTCAACAGGGGCATCCGTCGAAACATCTTTCATGTAAACCATTTTACCCTCAAATTCCGGCAGAGGCGCACTACCGTCAATTCTGTAACCTCTTATTTGAGAGCAAGCTCCCAATACTAATACCCCAATGAAAAAGGGCAAAAGTCTTATACATCTATTCATCGGACTTTTATTTCTTCTTGAAAAGAAAGAAAAGCCGCCCGCCAATATCAGCAGAGCGGCTTTCACTTTTCATTTATACATTTGTATAATCATTGTTCGTCAGAATCTGAAGCCAAGTTTCACCACAGGCATTTCGAAAATTTTGATGTTATGGTGACTGACATTGTACCTATCAAATCCTTTCGGACAAATTTGTATCAGATCATAGCGATAAGCTAAAGGATGCATCTCGAACCCGAAAATAAATCCTTTGGCAATGCTATACTCGATACCTGCTACGGCAGCTACTTTCATACCATACATCTGACCGGCTTTGCTTCCTGCGGTATAGACCTGAGAAGGAAGTTCTTCCGAATCATCGCTATCCTTATAGGTATCACCGGTGTATGGTTCTGTAGTTTCAATGCGTGCCATCTGGAAGCCAAGGGCGCCTCCTACGTATGGATGAATACGTTCGTTGCGAGTCTTGAAGTAATAGTTGGAGCCGACAGAGGTATACCAGTTATTAGTCATCTGCGCATTGATATAACTTTGCGCGGGTATGATCATATCGGGTACACTGTTGTCGCCTTCTACATAGTCTTTCTTGGGAGTCAGGCTGATGTTCATGCTAAACTGGAAATTGATGTCCCAGTTCTCAGACAGAAAATACTTGCCTTCGATTCCGGCTATATTGACCAGACTATTATTATTCAGACTACCGATATTCAGATAGCGGTTCAGGTCACCGGAGTTATCCGTTCCTCCATTGGGAAGTCCGACGACTCCTTCGGTGTTGGTGAACTTGGGAAGCAGATAAGAGGTGTTCTCATTGAAGAACTTTCCGCTACCAAGTAAAACCGAAACCTGCCACTGTCCTTTCTTCGGAGCAAACGACGCATCATCACTGCTGCTGTAACGCTGCGCCAATGAAGGCGCAGCTGTTATACAGGTCAGCAAAAGTAATGTGCATAGTTTCTTTATCATTTTGTTACTTTTACGTGATTAAGAAATTACTTACTCAAGGTTTCCAATACAGCCTTAACTTGTGCAAGAGCAGTATCATAGATTGCTTTCGCTACATCATAAGCTTCTTGAGCTGTTTCCAAAGCAAGTTTCTTCTGTTCTATTACATAAGCTTCCTTATATTCACCCTTGTTGAACAGTTCAATGCTCTTTTCTGCTGCAGTAACCTTCTGTTTAGCTTCTTCAACTGATTTTTCCTGAGTAGCAACTTCATTCTTCCAATAATTCAGAACAGATTCTACAGTTACCACAGTACCAGTGACTACACCACCGTTGATACCATCAATCTGATCTTGAACAACACTGATCAAGCCATCGTAATCTTGGATCAATTCAGCAAACTTCTTACTATTAGCCTCAGCTTCAGCAGTCAATGCATCTTGTTCCTCTTGTGCATTCTTCACCTCTTCTTTAGCAGTCTTCAGAGCAATACGAGTCTCGTCAGCTTTTGCAATAAACGGATCCATTAAAGCTGTATTCGTATTTATTTCTGCATTCAGATCGGCAAGTACACCTTCCATTTGAGTCTTCAATGGTTTAATCAAGTCGGCAGCAGCAATCATATCTTTGCAAGTCTGTACATCGTCATTAGCAGCCATCATAGCTCCCAAAGTACCAAAGTCAGTCAAAACAGCACTATTATTCTGCTTAATATAAGCGCGGACCATTGCTTCTGTTACTTCAACAAGTCTGTCTTCGCCAGGAATCACAGTACCAAAAGTAGCATCAGAGGTATACTCTAAAGCATCTTCAGCTGTATTGCGATCTAACTTAGTTGCACTTAATTTAGTAAACTCATCTGCAGAAATATCAGAGCGTAATGCCTGCATGTGGCCAGTTTTCTTACCATCTTTTTCCTCTTCTTTATAGAAAGCATCTTTGCCTGTCATATCTTCAACACTAACTGTATTAGCCAGTATCTGACCGTAAGGATTAGCAGCAAGAGCAGAATAAGTACTAATTGCAGGAGCCACCTTAGCAACAGCAGTAGCAGCGTTTCCAGCAGCTTCAACCAATGCAGCTTTAGCCTTTTCTACTTTCTTATCTTTATCATCAGCAAGAGCTTGATTTCCTGCAGCTTCACCTTTGGCAGCCAAATCAGCAACAGTCTGATCAAGTTTCAGCCATTCAGCCAAAGTAGCATTAGCATCAGCCTTTGCTTTAGCTTGTTTCACTGTATCGTCCAATATAGCTTCCAGTTTGCTGGTAGTTTGTTCAGCAGGAGTCAATGCCTCCCATGCAGCCTTACTAGTAGGAGACAATGCGGTAATCATATTGTCACGGTATGTTTTCTCCAATACCGAAGCTTTTTCTTTTTCTACAGCATCATCATAAGCAGCTTGATATACAGCATCCCATGCACTATTATAAGCTTTCACTGCAGATTCTACTGCGGCATAAAAAGAATTATAAGCATCTGTCACCTTTTTCAAATCAGTAGTTGGTACTGTAGTTGCTGTACCTTTTACCGCTTTTGCAGAAATTTCCCAGTTAGCTTTATCTTTTTCAAATTTTTCTTTAGCATCTTTGGCTGCCTTTTCTTTTTCTGCCAAAGTCAACTTATTCCATTCAACTCCATTTTCGTCTACAGAATATTTACCTAAAGCATCAATCCAGGCATTTACTTTCATCAGAGTAAGAGATGCCTGACTAGTTCTGGCTGTTACATCTTCTATCTTCAAATCGGCATTGTACTCAGTTTGCGTATACTGAACAGCCTGATAATCAAACACACCTGTACTAACAGTATATCCATCTAAAGATGTAAAATCATTGCTACTACTAAATAATGTCTTCAATCCTTCATTAATAGGTTCAGATTTATAAGCTGCAATATCAAGCTGAGTATTAACCTGTGTTGTAGAGTCTGCTACAGCTTTATCATATGCCTCTTTAGCAGCTTTACGCGCTTTTATCTTTTCGGCTACTTTTTGTTCTGCAGCTTTATAATCTGCGGAAGTCTTAATAGTAGCGATCTCAACATCAGCTTTGCTCTTTTCACTTTCATATTCAGATTTCTTCTTCTTCAGATCCAGGATCTTATCATCCCATGCAGCTGCATCAAAGTCTTCTGCCAAAGCTAACATATTATTTTTCTCATCCAATAAGATTTCTGCCTTTTCAACTGCAATCTGTGCCAACTTCAATTCAGCCTGCAAGCTAGCTAATGTCGGAAGATCAGGATTAACCAATGCATCATAATAATTATCCTGAGCTGTCTTTAAAGCATCGTAATATTGGTTCAGACTAGCAGAAGCAACATAAAGTCTTTGCTGTGCTTTATCAATAATAGCTTTTTCTCCATCAGAAAGCAGAAGTTTTCCTGCTTCAATCAGTTTCATTGCATTATCATAAGCTTCTTGTGCCTGTGCAGTCTGAGTCTGATAGTTCAACATAGCTGCTTTGAAGATTTCAGCTTCTTCAGCCATTTTATTTTCCCAGTAAGCTTTGTCTCTGTTAGCTTCAGCAATCTTAGCTTCCGCCTCAGCTTTTGCTTGTTCGGTAGCAGCTTGTGCGCGTTCTACTTCCAGTTCTTTCAGTTTCACGTCTAAAGCATGCATCTGAACATCGTACTCTTTGTACTGATTATCCAATTCTTTAGATTTGTTTACCAGTTCCTGATAAGCTACTTGCGCTTTTTGCCATTCCACTTCCACCAGTTTTACCGCAGCTTGCGCTTTAATCAGTTCGGATTTTGCTCCCCGCAGATCAACGATACCTTCCGGTTCATCGGTATCAATACATCCCGTGAATGTAGCTGTCGTACCCGCCATTAGCAAGGTTGCGACCAAATACGTCCATTTTCTCATAAAAGTAAATTAAATGTTATACAATTAATAAATAAAAAATTTGTTTGCTGTCATTTCATAATCCATCTCATCTTGGTGGTCTGTCTTTCTGTTACTTCTTAGGTAACGGGAAAGCGTGTATTTCCACCCCGACAGAGGTGTCTGCGGGCTACATTCATTAAATAAGTAAAGAATATTTTTAGCCCCTGCTCACAGACGATGGCAGAGGGGAGGGAAATCTTTTGCAAAAATTAAAGACCAGATCGTGTTCTTCTCAAAAAATCCGCAGTTTTGTTCAGTGTGTTTCCTTTTTTTAGTAGTTTATCAGAAAAAATATCATTTTTGTTTGCATGTTTTCCAAAATATACCCATATTTGCAGCGTCTTTTCTTCCCGTTACCTAAGAAGTAACTCCACTCTAATTCAATAACTTACCAATCACACAAGCTTTCTTTAAGGAAGTAATTACCGCCACATTCGCTTCATCAATTTTCTTATTCTTAAAAGGCTTCAGATACGTCTCTGTTACGGTGATGGAAGAATGTCCCATCGCTTCAGAAATGACGCCGGGATGTATCTCACAATAGTATGCCATAGTAGCCCAAGTGTGGCGGGCAGTGTATGAGCTTAATTCTGAAGTCAATCCCAAAATCTGTTTCAAAATCATTAACTGATAATTAAAATTGCGTAATGCCAGCTGATATTCTTTATAAGAAGTTTCCGTCCCTTCCTCACTGGAAATCAACGAAAAAAGATAAGGAGAAGCCGGATCTGTATTCATATACCTTTTTATTAGCTTCATAGCTTCCGGCACAAGTGTTACAGTCAGAAGTTTGCCAGTCTTTCTGCGACGGTAAGTAATTGTGTTTCCATCCATATCCTTTTTTTTTAAATAGGCAAGGTCTACAAATGGTATCCCACGAAGTAAAAACATTAAAAAGAAAAAGCCGCGCGTACGCTGTAAATCTTTGTTCTCCAGACATAATCGTTTCGGAAGTTCTTTCATCAGACGTCCCATATCTTCCTTATCCAGTGCCCGCTTCCTGTCCGCACGTGTTCCTGTATAGACATACCGGAAATGATGAGGCACATAAGGTGCCATATGACGGTCGACTGCCCGGTTATACACTGCACGCAATGTACGCATATAAGTGGAAACTGTATTCCAGCTACAATTTTTCCTCCGCAAATACGATTCGAAACTTTTAAGAAACTCCTGAGTAACTTTCCTGAAAGGAAGTTTATCACTTCCATGGAATGCAATCACAGCATTCAAACTACTCCTGTAAATATGAGCAGTGCCATAATTCCCACTTTCCCGTAGCCCATTGGCTACTTCCTTCATAAATGAAATTAAATTCCCCATCTTCTATTAATTTAAATAATACTTTAAAAGGCTTTTCTGAAGAAGTTTGTTCCCTTTTCCCATACTTCCTGAAAACAATGCCTTTTCTTTCCATTTCTCAAAACTATGAATTACAAATATAACGATATAATTGTTCAGTATACCATAAAAAACAGTTTTAGGAATACATAAAGATATAACCGGATTAATCACTCCTAAAATAAAAATGGGACGTTCCCAGGGAAAAAGGGGAAATCAGGAACGTCCCTTGGGTATAGAGAGCTAGTAAAAGCCCGGTCTTTCACAAGTGCAGACCTTTTCTCTCTTCACTAAAATAAACTAAGGACATAGTGGGGAAAATCCTTAGTGGGAAACACGATTATAAACCTCTTCACAGAGATATATAACCGAAAAGTAGTCATATTCAACCACTACATATTGAAAATACAACAATTTTTTATGCGTTACATTCTACCTACTTTCTATTCGGCAATACAAATACTTACCCGGTTTTCTTCGGGTGTTTTGTATGGCTGAACAGTGTCACCTTTAGAATCAACAAGCATCCTATCGGTGCTTATCCCTCTTGCCTTCAAAGCATCGGCAACGTTAACAGCTCTTTTTTCGGACAATGCTTTATTGATTCGCGCATTACCGGTATTCACATCAGCGTAACCGGTCACCTGTACTTTTGCTGATGGATTCTTCTGCAAGTATTCTGCCAATCTATCAATCTTTGGCTTTTGGTCATCTTGAATACGTGCCGAATTCAAAGCAAAAAAGATATCTTGTTTCATTGGCTGTACTGCTATCACTTCCTTCTTTGACTGTGGCTGTTCTATCACAGGAGCAGGCTTCGGCTGTTTCACTACAATCGGTTCCGGTTCGTAATATACAGGCTTGGTTTCTTTATATCCTTTGCCGAACTTAATATTCAAACCAACCAAAGCATTGAACTGCCAGTCGGAGTTTCCTGCTTTCTTGGAATTGAACTTATCAGAAAGAATATTTGCATTACCTTCAATATTGATAGCCAAACGATCATTTAGACGTAAATTGCATCCTAAGCCCAGACGTCCGGCCACAAGAAGCTTTCCTTCCGTCCAAAGATAATCCATTTTGTAACCGTTTGCATCAATTGCAACCGCTTCATCATTATCAAAACCACGATTAAGACCTATACCTGCAAAAACATAACCATTGAATACACGTTTGGGGTTGAAGCCACAAAACAACGTACTCAAGTCTGATACAATATCAGCATTGCCTTGCAAATATTTATACTGGTAGTCTTGTTGTGGAGTAACCCAACGACCTTTTGCCTGCCATCCGCTACCTCCTACCCGTGCACTCCACGCAGGGGCAAACTGATAACCGATATTAACAGCAGCAGCCGGAGAAATAAGATCAAAGAACTTAGCTTCTCCAACTGTATGGGCAGCACCTGCCTGCACTTGCATAAACCAATGAGGTCTAAATTCTATTTTACCTTCCTCTTTGATTTTCTGTTCCTGTGCAAAAGATACTGTTCCACCTAAAGCTAAAACAAATGCAGTCAACCACAGTTTCTTTCTATTCATACTTATCTCTTTTCTTTTAAAGAGAGAGCATCCCTGCTGAATCAAAAGGGATGCTCTCAGTTTAGAGTTATTCATAAGTCCGGGTTTTCACCCCAACGAGATTATTCTCTGTTCTGAACTACTGTTACTGTCTCTTTTTAAGCGGAGCATCAACTTTGCATTGACTTGTTGCACCCCATTTATCCAGAACAGACAAAGTAACATAACTATCAGTTGCCGCTACATCATTCTTGATGTCAGTCACACTCGTTTTCAAAGCAATTGTAACCTTATCACCTGCCTTAATTTCAACAGGTTCGGTACCTTCGTGAAGAACTCCCGTTCCTACTTGAATTGTCATATATCCGGCAGCAACCTCACTTAATGCCACTGTGTATTTGTTGACTCTGGTTTCAGTAGTCCAATTGATATAAGTATTACCACTCATATTTACATCTTGCCACTTAATATCAGTATTGTTCATTGTAAAGTCAAAGCTCTTCTTATCCAAAGACAGAGATTTGCCAGTAATACCCTTCTGCTTACCTTCTTTGATCGGTGACTTAATTGTCAAATTGTAAGTATAGCTATAAGTAGCCAAACGTTCATTGTTAAACGGATGATAAGTAGAGACAAACTTACGTGCAGAGTATGCACCTGCATTATCTTCGTCAGCTACGCCATCAGCTTCTTTAACATCCTTCATTGGGTCTACACTTATCGCATCTGTTGCACCAGTCAACCATGCAGCGGCTTTCACACCATTGAATGTAGGTACTGTTTCTTCAAATGTGATATATTGAGCATCCGCTGCAGATACACTGAATAGTTTATTCAGGTTATACAGGATCTTATCACCAGTAGCATTCAATTCACCAAAAGCAGTAGCTTCAGTCTTAGTAGCATCGAAATATGCTGATAACGGTTCAAACTTAAAGATTGCATCATTATCTTGTTTAACAACAACTTTAAACTTAGTAGAATATACAACCTTATTGTTATCCTTAGTATCTACAATATTCAATGTTACATCGTGAGATGTTGCAGCTACCTTGGCAGGGTTAAAGCGAGCTACCACGCTAAACGTTATACCCTTAGCATAATCATCTACAGTATTAATTGTGATAGGTTCACCATCAATATCAGCAGCCTGCAGTTCGAATAGGATGCTCTTATCAGCATATACATATTCCCAATCTTTACCATTGACACGGATTTTACCGTCAGTATAAGCTATTTCTTTAAGCTGAATATTATAACGGCCTTGTCTGAGCAAGTCTTTCATAGCTGTCACATCAGAAGAAGTCCATTGGTTCTTCACATCCGGTGTGATAGTCCATTCCATGTCAGCTACAGTTACATCAACTACAATGTTCTTGAAATCAATATTCATGGTAGTAGTTGCTGTTGTTCCATCTGTTTTCAGATAATGAATAGTCACAGGCATTCTTCCTTCTTTTTCTGCATAAATTGTTCTGGCATCCGCATCAAGTTTGACACCTAATAATTCTGCAGTATTTCTATCAGCACCTTCAATAGTATAATAGAAATCAACAGCTGCATTCATTCTGTCTCCGACCAGTTCATCCAAACTATGCACCGTACGATAAACAGCATCTACAGCAGGACCGCTACATGACATTGCCTGCATTTTAGCCGTCACTTTTACAGCATAGTCTGATATAATTTCATTTCCAAAAGCATCTTTTGTTGTTAAAGCATATGCAATATCATTGCTGCCTGGAAGATCACTGTAAGCTACTCCGTCAGCAACTGCAATACTTAAATCAAATACACCCTTATTAGGTGTTTTATCTGCACGAGTTAACGGTTTTTCGCTTATGTTCTGAGCAACTTCAGCGATTGTATAGTTTGTATTGCCTTTAGAATCTGTCAAATCAAGAGAATATGCACTAAGATCAAGATCTACCGGATTAATTAATGCATTAATTGTAGCTCCTTTAGAAGTCAATAAATCACCGGCAATATATTTTTTTCCGTTGAATTCAAAATCTTTGGGAACACGTCCATAATACATATTAACAGTAGTAGCAGTAGTCGGGATCTCTATTTTATTACCAGTAAGCGTTACTACTTTCATGCTTGAAATTTTGTCAGCAGACGGCAAAATAACAGTTTGGTCAGTATATGAACCATCCGCATTCTGAGCTCCTACGTGAAGTACCCAATTCGGGCGGTCTGTTCCTTTTACAATGTATACACTTGTCTGTGCGTAAGCTCCTTGTACAAGTTTACCGTTGCCACCTTCTGCAGTTGCATCCCAAAAGTACCAGTATCCATCTTCACCGATAAAAGGCGATTGTCCGTCTTTACCATCCTTACCGTCTTCTCCTTTTGCAAACCATCCGGTAGGTTCGTTATCAATCAGCCATTCGCCGGTTTTCTCATCAATAGTAACTTTTGAGCCTGGAGCGCCATCAGCACCTGCTGCTCCCGGAGTACCAGCCGCACCTGTATCTCCTTTGTCTCCCTTATCTCCCTTGTCACCTTTGGCACCATTTACGATTTCATAAGATTTTTCATCGTTAAATGTAATCTTGAATCCCCCTGCAATAGATTCTACATTTGTAACCCACTTACCACTATCTACAAACTTCTGCAAACTTTCGATACTAGCTTTGTTTGCGTCAATCTGAGTTTGCAGATTGTCTATGTCATCATCGTAGTCCTTACAGCCTACGTAGGTGACAGTTGAAAGCGCTAATGCTCCGAAAAACATCACTCTAATAAATTTTTTCTTCATAACTACTTAAAAATTACATTAATAATATATTATTAAACACTAAGTTTCAATAACACCTTCCCGTTACTTTGTAGGTAACGGGAAAGCGTACTTTTCCACCCCGACAGAGGCGTCTGCGGGCTACATTCATTAAATAAGTAAAGAATATTTTTAACCCCTGCTCTCAGACGATGGCAGAGGGGAGGGAAATCTTTTGCAAAAATTAAAGACCAAGCCGTGTTCTTCTCAAAAAATCCGCAGTTTTATTCTGTGTGTTTCTTTTTTTTAGTAGTTTATCAGAAAAAATATCATTTTTGTTTGCATGTTTTCCAAAATATACCCATATTTGCAGCGTCTTTTCTTCCCGTTACCTACAAAGCAACAGTCCTCTAAATCAAGAACTTACATACACCACAATCCTTCTTTAAGGAAGAAATAACCGCTACATTCGCTTCATCAATTTTCTTATTCTTGAAAGGTTTCAGATACGTTTCCGTCACGGTGATGGAAGAATGCCCCATCGCTTCGGAAATAACACCGGGATGTACCTCACAATAGTATGCCATCGTAGCCCAGGTATGACGGGCAGTGTACGAGCTTACTTCAGATGTCAATCCCAAAACCTGTTTCAAAATCATTAACTGATAATTAAAGTTGCGCAATGCCAGCTGATATTCCTTGTAAGCAGCTTCCGTTCCCTCTCCACTGGTGATCAGCGAAAAAAGATAGGGAGAAGCAGGATCGGTATTCATATACCGTTTGATCAGCTTCATAGCTTCCGGTACAAGAGTCACTGTTAATAACCTGCCGGTTTTTCGACGGCGGTAAGTCATTACATTCCCATCGATATCATGCTTTTTCAGATAGGCAAGATCCACAAAAGGAATCCCACGAAGTAAAAACATTAAAAAGAAAAGACCACGAGTACGCTGTAGTTCCTTGTTATCCTGACACAGCTGTTTCGGAAGTTCCTTCATCAGACGCTCCATGTCTTCCTTATCCAGCGCACGTTTCCTGTCCGCGCGCGTTCCTGTATAGACATACCGGAAGTGATGAGGCACATAAGGCGCAAGATGGCGGTCGACCGCACGGTTATACACTGCACGCAACGTACGCATATAAGTGGAAACTGTATTCCAGCTACAGTTCCTGCCACGCAGATACGATTCGAAACTTTTAAGAAACTCCTGACTTACTTTCCGGAAAGGAAGCTTATCACTTCCATGAAAGGCAAGGATTGCACTCAGGCTACTCCTGTAAATATGGGCAGTCCCAAAATTCCCACTTTCCCGCAGCCCATCGGCTACTTCCTTCATAAACGAAATTAAATTCCCCATTTTCTACTGATTTAAATAATACTCAAAAGATACGTTCGTAGAGAAAGCCGTTCCCTTACCCACTCTGCTTTCCCCAGTGTTCTTTGTTTTTCTATTCTCTAAATACTAATAAGACAAAGATAGAAATAAATTTGTTCGGTGACCGAACCGTTTCATAAATCTGTTTTATAAAGGAAAATAAGTGACTTATACTTATTTTTCATACTTTTGTATGCAACAAAGAAGTAAACATGGAACAATCGAAGAATAAACGTGCACGCCGTACCCGCGCCGAACTGGAAGCGGACGTGTTTGATGCCATCCGGCAGTTAGCAAGTGAAAAAGGTCTGGCGCAAATTACCTTTACGGATATTATGCAAAGAGCCGACATACAAATGTCCGTCCTGCTCAATAACTATAAGAATATTGAGCGGTTGCTGGATAAGTACGCATACATCTCTGATTATTGGCTACACGATTTATTCGATGAAGAACACCCTACAGACAAAGCCAACGAGGACATCATGAAAAGCACCTTAAAGGCTTTGGCAAATTACTTATATGACAATACCGATATGCAGCACTTGCTAGTGTGGGAACTCGAAGCAGACAATTCGACCACAAGACGTATGGCACGAAGCAGGGAAAAGCATTACAAAGTGGCTATAGAAGAATACAAAAATTTGTTTGAAGGAACGGGTATCCCAATTGATATAATAGCGGGACTTCTTACTGCCGGAACATATTACCTGATATTACACCGTAAGCGTTCCACATTTTTTAGTGTGGATTATCAGCGGAAGGAAAATCGGGAACGCTTGTACAGTACACTTGAATATCTTTCCGGTCTGGTGTTCTCCGCGCTCAAAGAGCACAACCAAACCATAGAGATAGCCCGCAATTTCAAGCAGAAAGGTATAGCGGATGATGTGATAGCAGAATGCACGGGTTTGTCTGTCGATGTGGTGAAAGGGCTTTAGATTGATCATTTGTCAAGTTTTCATACGGAGACAAAGGACAGTCCATCCGCCTTAACCAAACAAGCGAAGAACTACATTATTAGAAATTAAACGTTTTGAGCAGTCATAAAACAGCAGTTATAAGACAGATACCGCTGTACTGCTATCCGATTAATACATAGCATGATACAAGTTGCTATATTCTCAAAGTATTCTCATGCCTTTGAGAAAAAATTCTCACCACAGTGAGAAAAAGTTCTCATGCCTTTGAGAATTATTTCTCAATGCGATGAGAAAATATTCTCACGGGCATGAGAATAAAAGCGTTTATACTAACCTGCCAACGGTTAACTGCCTTTCTGCTTATCTCCGGGTTTAATTGACAAGATTTAAAAAACAACTTAATATATCACATGATCGGGAATTTCAGAGAATAACTCATTTCAAACAAATAAAAAGGCGTGCCTGCTTAAAAAGCAATACACGCCCTTCCTTTCATACACAAACATTAAATTTATCCAGTTTCAGGTGTTCGTCAATATACCGAATGCCGTCCACCTCAAAAAGTCCTCGTAAGAGAGTATGGTTCAGCGCCTGCTGAACAACATACGGAGTACCTTGCAGGCAACTCTGATAAATAACCTCCTGCAAATCTGCCGCAAAGCGATCCGGATCGACTCCCGGAAGCAGGTAACCACAGATTTTACAATGCGTCAGTACGTCGATAAACTGCTGCAACCAGAAGGCCTCTTCCCGTTTGAAGGAAGCGCTGTAATCTTCGTTCGCGGCGATATCCAGCAATAAAGTCTTTCCTAACGAATGCAATAGCGTGAGATACCCGTTCACTGTGGCAAAAAGCACCTGCATACACGAACTGTCCATCCGCATCTGACTTTGTTTCAGACAACTTCTGATCCCGTTGGTGAAATCAGAAAGACAGATGCGGAACAGACAAGTCTTACTGGGGAACAGCTTGTAAAGCGTACGCTTCGACATCTTCATCCCCTTGGCTATGTCATCCATGGTCAGTCCGTCAGCACCGTGCAGATACATCTCGTGTTTGGTGTATTCGATTATCTGACACCGTACTTTTTCAGGATTCATACTATCCTCCTACATCCGGCCTCCGCCCAAAGCCTGATACAGTGTAATCACGCCCTGGATTTCGGTAAAGCGATTGGCTACCTGTGAAAGTCTGGCGTTCAGCAATGTCTGCTGTGCGGTCAGTACTTCCAGATAAGTAGTATTATTACTATGTTCCATCAACAGACTAGTGCTTCTGGCAGCAGTCTGCAAAGAGGTGATCTGCTTATCGTAGAAAGCGGATTTCTCACGGGCCGTCTGATATTGCACCAGTGCCTCGTTTACTTCCACACCTGCGTTCAGCAATGTCTGTTCAAAGCTGAGGCGGGCTTCTTCCTGCTGTGCCTTCGCTATTTTCAGCTGGGCGATATTCACTCCCTTGTTAAATAAAGGTTGCGTCAGTGAAGCTACGGCAGAAGCAACGAATTTGCCCGGATTGATAATCATGCTACCGGCACTGTTTGTCCATCCGGCACTCCCGCTCAGCGTGATGGAAGGATAGAAAGCAGCACGGGCAGCATTCGTCGTATAGAATGCCTGCGCTAAAGAGAACTCCGCGCTACGTACATCCGGACGGTTGGAAAGCATCTGCAAAGGAATCCCTACGGAGAAGTCTTCCGGCAACTGCTGGTTTTCCAGTTTGCCGCGTTGTATCTTGTGAGGTGTTTCCGCCAGCAACAAAGCCATTGAGTTCTCCGTCTGATTGATTTGTTCTTTCAGGTCGAGCACTGCCGTACATATATTATAATAGGTGGCTTCCGTCTGAGCCAGTCCGGCTTCGGTCATCATACCGGCCTTCTTCATGGCACGGGCTGTCCGCACGCTCTCTTTCCATGCCGCTTCGGTGGACACGGAAATCTCATATTGAGCGTCGAGCATCAACAAGGTATAATAAGTATTTGCCACGGCAGACACCAATTGCGTCTTCACCGCCTGTTCATACTCCTTGCTCTGCTCATAGGCCGCTTTTGCCCGACGTTTGGCCGTGGTCACCTTTCCGAAGATATCCAGTTCCCACGAGGCAGTCACCGGCAATGAGTAGGTCTGAGTCGCTTTGCCACGGTCGAAGCTGCTCACAGCTCCTTCCGGTGCGAGAAACAAAGAGGGCAGATAAGAAAGCTTGGACGTCAGCAACGAAGCCTCCGCTTCTTTCACACGGAGATGCGCTGTCTGCATATCCGTATTCCGTACCAAAGCCGAATCGATCAAATTCTGCAAATACGAGTCAGTAAAGACCTCTCTCCACGAGAGATTACCGAAGTTCGCCGTATCGGCGGAAGCGACGGTTTCGCTTCCATAAAGTCCTTCGGGGACTTCCGATACAGGTTTGTATTTATTGTAGATACCGCAACTGCTCAACACGAGCGTTGCTGCGGATAAGATTAATATTTTCTTCATCATCAATTATTTTTTTCCTGCTTTAGATTTTTCTTCTTCACTCACCTTGATTTCTTCCTCGATCTGCCAGTCTTCCGTAGGTCTGCTCTGCACCGGGCGTAAGCGTTCCTGCAACCACTGGAAAGCGATAAACAAAGTAGGCACGATGAAAAGTAATGCCAGCGTACCGATCGTCATACCACCGACTACACCCGTACCCAGCGAACGGTTACCATTGGCTCCTACACCACTGGACAACATCAACGGGAACAGACCGAAGATCATCGTCAATGCTGTCATCAGAATCGGACGCAGACGGGCTTTGGCTGCACTTACCGCAGAAGCGATCAGTCCCATGCCTGCCTTACGGCGTTCGGCAGCGTATTCGGTCAACAGGATGGCTGTCTTTGCCAACAGACCGATCAACATAATCAAACCTGTCTGCAAGTAAATGTTATTCTCCAGTCCGAACATCCATGCGAAGAGGAAACTTCCCATCAATCCGCAAGGCACACTCAGAAGCACGGCGAACGGAATGATAAAGCTCTCGTACAATGCACTCAGAATCAGATAAATCATCAGGAAGCAGATACCAAAGATGATCATAGTCGTACCGCTTTGCTGATTTTCCTCACGGGTGATGCCTCCGTAATCATAGCCATATCCCTTGGGAAGAGCCTGTACGGCTGTTTCCTGTACGGCCTTGATAGCATCTCCCGTACTATATCCGTCTGCCGGCATCGCATTCACGGCGATGGAATTGTACATATTGAAACGGCTCAGCGACTCTGCGCCGTAGCTGCGTGTCAACGTTACGAACTGGCTCAGCGGAGCCATCTCTCCGTTCGACATACGTACGAAAGCATTGTCCAGTGAAGTTTCGTCCAGACGGAATTGCGGGTCTGCCTGAATCATGACTCTGTATACTTTAGAGAAACGGTTGAAGTTGGACACATACTGACCGCCATAATAACCGGACAGTGTGCTCAATACCGCATCCGGTGTAATGCCTGCGCGTTTACACTTGGCTGCATCCACCTCTACCGTCCACTGCGGATAGCGCACGTCGAACGTAGAATATGCCATCGCAATTTCCGGACGCTGGTTCAATGCTCCCAGATATTGCTGGGTAGTGGTAAAGAATTCGTTGATATCACCGCCCATCTTATCCTGCATATGGAGTTCCAGCGCATTACCCATACCGTAACCCGGAATCATACCCGGCGAAATAGCGAAGACACTGGCATCCTTGATATCGGCCGTACGACCGTACACCTGACCGATGACTGCCTGCACATTATCCTCATCATTCGGACGTTCGTCCCACGACTTCAATTTCAGAATCAACATACCGAACGAGCTTCCCTGTCCTGCCAGCAATCCGTAGCCGGCCACTTTCTGCACGTGCTTAATCTGCGGAATATCCATCAGACGCTTTTCGATGCGTTCCATCACTTCGTCGGTCGTAGTCAGCGAACTACCGGCCGCCGTACTTACATTGACGAATACCACACCCTGGTCTTCGTCCGGCACCAGACTGGTCTTTGTTGTGTTCATCAGGAATACAAGCAACACTACAGAGCAAACGAGCAGCGACCATGCCAGCCATCTGCGTTTGATAAAGATCAGTACCACATTCTTGTATTTCTCTATCAGAATATCGAAAGCCGAGTTGAATGCTTTACGGAAACGTGCCGCAAAGTTATTCTTCTGCGTACCGTCTTCATTGATATAAGGCTTCAACAGCAACGCACATAATGCCGGACTCAGCGTCAACGCATTAATAGCGGAAATACCAACGGCAACCGCCATCGTCAGACCAAACTGGGTATAGAACGTACCGGAAGTACCGCCCATGAAGGATACCGGAATAAATACTGCCATAAACACCAGCGAAGAGGTGATAACAGCATTACTGATACCTTTCATTGCATCGATACTTGCCATATAGGACGACCTGTATCCTACGTCGAAGCGTGCCTGCACCGCCTCGACGACAATAATGGCGTCGTCCACCACCGTACCAATGACGAGCACGAGCGCAAACAGCGTGAGCAGATTGATACTGAATCCTGCCACCGCCATGAAAGCAAACGTACCGATGAGCGAAACAATGACTCCCACCAAAGGAATCAGCGTAGAACGAAAGTCCTGCAAGAACACATATACCACCAGAATCACCAGGATAATCGCCTCGATCAACGTCTTCACCACCTCATGGATAGAAGCGAACAGGAAGTCGTTCGAGCTCATCATCTGTGTCAGTTCCACTCCTTTCGGGAGGTCTTTACGGGCTTCTTCAAGGAATTTATCAATGTTCTGGTTTACTTCGGTCGCATTGGAGCCCGCCGTCTGAAACACCATGCACGAAACGCCCGGATGACCGTCCATTCCACCGTGATAAGCATAGCTATCCTGTCCCAACTGTATCTCGGCGATGTCTTTCAACTTCAGGACCTCACCATTGTCCGTAGAACGAATGACAATATCTCCAAATTCTTCCGGAGTGATCAGACGTCCTTTATATTTCATTGTATACTGATAGGTTTCGTTCGAGTTTTCACCGAATGAACCGGTGGCCGATTCGATATTCTGTTCGGCAAGCACACCGGTGATATCCGATGGAATCAGTTTGTACTGGGCCATCACGTCCGGCTTCATCCATACACGCATGCTATATTCACCTCCCATAATCATCAGGTCGCCTACACCCGAGATACGCAGAATCTCCGGTTTCAGATTGATACTGATATAGTTGGAAAGGAAGTTTTCATCGTAGCTATCGTCCGGACTGGAAAGCGAGAACATCTGCAGGATACTTGTCTGACGTTTGGAAGTAGTCACACCGACCTGCGTTACTTCTGCCGGAAGCTGTCCCGTCGCTCTCGACACGCGGTTCTGTACGTTGACCGCTGCCATGTCCGGGTCTGTTCCCTGCTTGAAGTACACGGTGATACTCACTGTACCAGCATTGGTGGCGCTGGAAGTCATGTAAGTCATGTCTTCCACACCATTGATCGCTTCTTCCAAAGGAGCAATCACACTCTTCTGCAAAGTTTCCGCACTGGCGCCATAATAGGTGGTACTCACCATAATGGTCGGCGGAGCAATATCGGGATATTGTTCGACGGGCAGACTGAACAGCCCGATGATACCCACAACGACAATCGTAATAGAGATAACTGCCGATAATACGGGGCGTTCAATAAAGGTTCTTAAATTCATGGATCGATTCCTCCTTTGTTTAATTTTCAGTAGTTGTCGTAGATGCCTGGGCAGTCTTTGCCTTAATCGGAGTACCTTCACGAAGCAATCCTACGCCTTCCGCCACAATCACATCGCCCGGAGCCAGTCCTTCATCCACGATAAATTCGCGGCCACCGTTCACACGGGTCACCTGCACCAAAGCAGATTGCGCTTTGCCGTCTACTACCTTATATACATATCTCTTATCCTGTATTTCGAACGTAGCTCCTTGCGGGATCACCAAAGCTCCCGTTTTCTGTACCGGAATCACTACGTTACCCGCACCGCCACTGTGCAGCAATCCGTCCTTATTAGGGAAAACGGCACGCAGGCTGACAGTACCCGTCGAACGGTCAATGACTCCGCTGATAGACTCGATCTGTCCCTGCTCGGGATAAGCCGATTTATCGTTCAGCTGCAAGTCGATGGCGGGCATACTTTTCAGCGCCTCGTCTTTAGAGCCATACTGGCGAATCAGTCCCAGCAACTGGTTTTCCGTCATTGAGAAGTAGACGTACATATCCGAATTGTCGGAAACGGTGGTCAGCGGTTCGGGGATACTGGAACTCACCAACGCACCTACGCGATAAGGCAATGTACCTACCACTCCGTCTGCCGGACTCTTCACTACCGTATAAGAAAGGTTATTACGGGCGCTCCCTTCTTGTGCCTTGGCCTGCGCCAGTTGCGCTTTGGCAGCCAGAAGAGAATTTTTTGCCGTACTCAGATCGAAAGCGGAAACTACATTCTCCTTATACAGTTCCTCTTTGCTGTCGTAAGTCAGCTGTGCCGTTGCCAGAGACGCTTTGGCTGACTCCACATTCGCCACTGCCGTCTGCAGGGCTGCCTCATACGGCACTTGGTCGATGATGAACAGCGTCTGTCCGCTCTTCACCCGCTGTCCTTCGGTGACACTGACTTTTGTCAGCGTACCGCCTACCTGTGGATAAATATCGATGTCCTGACGTCCGCGGATGGTCGCCGAATAGGTACTCGAAATCATCCGGTCGGTCGGAGAAACGGTCATTACTTCATATCCTGTTTCCATTTGTGTGGGTGGAGCTTGCTTACAACCTGCAGCAGCAACCAGACAACCGAGCAACAATAGCCCTTGCTTCATTTTACATACCTTTTTACTCATTGTGTTACCTATTAAAATTTTTGATCGCGGCAAAGGTAGACTCTTTTCACCACAGAAAACTGGTCATAGTGTTTAGAGTTTTGTTCATTTTCGGAACAATATGAGCGATATTTAGTGAAAAAGTCCTATTTTTGCCCACTAAATAAGAATAGTTATGATACAGAGAAACTCTACCCTTGCCGTTCTCCGGGAATCATTTGTTGCCGGAAGCGATGAGAATTTGTCACCTATCATGCATCACCTCTGGAAAATGGAAGGGGGTGCCATCTATTTCTGCCGCAGTGGATGGGCACACGTCACCATCGATCTGAAAGAGTACGAAATCGTCAAAAACACTCAGGTGGTACTGCTGCCGGGAAGCATTATCCGTATCAATGGCAGCAGCAGTGACTTCACAGCCTCCTTTTTCGGATTTCCCAAAGATATGTTTCGGGAAGCCTGCCTGCGGTTAGAACCGACCTTTTTCCGCTTTATGAAGGAAAGACCGTGCTATGTGCTTCCCGATAAGGATACCGGAGCAATCAACGGATTGATACAGGCGGCAACTGCTATTTATAATGATCGCGAGAACCGCTTCCGCAACCAGATAGCCAAGAATCATCTCCAATCCTTCATGCTGGATATTTACGATAAATGCTACCGCTACTTCGACAAACAGGAAATAGAAGGGGGAAGCCGGCAGGACGAAATCTTCAAGAAGTTTGTCGCATTGGTGCACGAAAACTGCATTTCACAACGGGAAGTTAACTTCTACGCCAACGAACTTTGTATTTCGACCAAATACCTGACAGGCATCTGCCGCAGTGTGACCGGAGATTCTGCCAAAAAGATCATTGATGATTTCGCCATTCTAGAGATCAAAGTACTGCTCCAATCTACGGAGCTGACAATGCAGGATATAGCCGACCGGCTCGGTTTCCCGGACCAGTCGTATTTAGGAAGATATTTCAAACGGCATGAAGGAATGTCGCCCAGAGAATATCAAAACAGATATGTCATATAGCAATCAGAAAAAAGAAATAACCATTATACATTAAGGAGTACAGAGACCCGGATAGCAACCATAAGTTTGTGCAAAATCAGTCATTTTGCTATAAAATTAATAGAAATTATCATCTAAAGACAACAATGTATAACTTTTATTCCTACATTTGCAGCCAAATGATAACTTATTAATAAAAATACCAATACCATGGCTAAAATAACCAAAGAAGCCGCTTTGCTCTACCATTCACAGGGCAAACCCGGTAAGATCGAGGTAGTTCCTACCAAACCTTACAGTACACAAACTGATTTATCACTTGCATACTCTCCCGGCGTGGCAGAGCCTTGCCTCGAAATAGAGAAGAATCCGCAGGACGCTTACAAATACACAGCCAAAGGCAACCTGGTAGCTGTTATTTCTAACGGTACAGCCGTACTCGGACTGGGTGACATAGGCGCACTGAGCGGCAAACCGGTGATGGAAGGCAAAGGTCTGCTTTTCAAAATCTACGCAGGAATCGACGTGTTCGATATCGAAGTGGACGAAAAAGACCCGGAGAAATTCATCGCTGCCGTAAAAGCAATCGCTCCTACTTTCGGCGGTATCAATCTGGAAGACATCAAAGCTCCCGAATGTTTCGAAATCGAACGCCGTCTGAAAGAAGAACTTGACATCCCTGTGATGCACGACGACCAGCACGGAACCGCTATCATCTCCAGCGCCGGACTGGTAAATGCCCTGCAAGTGGCCGGAAAGAAAATAGAGGATGTGAAAATCGTCGTAAACGGTGCCGGAGCATCTGCCGTATCCTGTACCAAATTATATGTATCACTGGGGGCACGCCTCGAAAATATCGTCATGCTGGACAGCAAAGGCGTTATCAGCAAGACACGTACCGACCTCAACGAACAGAAGAGATATTTTGCCACCGACCGCACGGATATCCACACACTGGAAGAAGCGATCAAAGGCGCCGATGTATTCCTCGGCTTGTCCAAAGGTAACGTACTGAGTCAGGACATGGTGCGCAGCATGGCTCCCATGCCGATCGTATTCGCACTGGCAAACCCGACACCGGAAATCTCTTACGAAGATGCAATGAGCGCCCGCCCCGACGTACTGATGGCAACCGGACGTTCCGACTATCCGAACCAGATCAACAACGTAATCGGCTTCCCGTACATCTTCCGCGGCGCACTCGATACACAGGCCAAAGCGATCAACGAAGAAATGAAAATCGCAGCAGTACACGCTATCGCCAATCTGGCAAAACAGCCTGTACCTGATGTAGTGAACACAGCATACCACGTCAACAACCTCTCTTTCGGTCCGGAATACTTCATCCCGAAACCGGTAGACCCGCGCCTCATCACTGAAGTTTCCTGTGCCGTAGCCAAAGCAGCCATGGAAAGCGGAGTGGCACGCACGGAAATCAAAGACTGGGACGCTTACTGCGTTCATCTGCGCGAACTGATGGGATACGAATCCAAACTGACCCGCCAGCTTTATGACACCGCCCGCCGCAACCCGCAACGTGTCGTATTCGCCGAAGGCATCCATCCCAACATGCTGAAAGCCGCCGTCGAAGCAAAAGCCGAAGGCATCTGCCATCCTATCTTATTAGGAAACGACGAAGCAATCGGCAAACTGGCCGAAGAACTCGACCTGAGCCTGGAAGGCATCGAAATCGTCAATCTCCGCCATCCGGACGAGTCGGAACGCCGCGAACGCTACTCACGCATCCTTGCCGAAAAACGTGCCCGCGAAGGCTTTACATACGAAGAAGCCAACGACAAGATGTTCGAACGCAACTACTTCGGTATGATGATGGTAGAAACCGGAGATGCAGACGCATTTATCACCGGACTCTATACCAGATACAGCAACACCATCAAAGTTGCCAAAGAAGTGATCGGCATCCAGCCCGGATTCAACCATTTCGGAACAATGCACATTCTTAATTCGAAGAAGGGTACTTACTTCCTGGCAGATACGCTGATCAACCGTCATCCGGATACGGAAACTCTGATTGACATCGCCAAACTGGCTGACAAGACAGTCCGTTTCTTCAACCATACACCGGTCATCTCGATGCTGTCGTACTCCAACTTCGGTGCCGATACCTCCGGCAGCCCTGTCAAAGTGCACGGAGCAGTGAACTATATGCAGAAGGAATATCCGGAACTCGCCATCGATGGTGAAATGCAGGTGAACTTTGCCATGAACCGCGAACTGCGTGACGCCAAGTATCCGTTCACCCGCCTGAAAGGTAAAGACGTGAATACGCTGATCTTCCCGAACCTGAGCTCCGCCAACGCAGGATACAAACTGCTGCAGGCAATGGACCCTGATACGGAATTCATCGGCCCTATCCAGATGGGACTGAACAAGCCTATCCATTTCACTGACTTTGAAAGTTCTGTCCGCGACATCGTGAACATCACAGCCGTAGCCGTGATCGATGCCATCGTAGTGAAGAAGAAAAACGAAAGCCGATGAGAAGGCCGTTATCAAAATCACAAATAGTTTGCGTCAGCCTGCTTTGGCTGGCGCTTTGCTATTTAGTTCTCACAAAAGCCGAACGTATTGACGGTATGACGATAGTAATGCTTGTCATTTCGGCAGCATTAGTCTTTATTCCTGTCTATAAGTCGATGAAAAAGAATAAATAAATATCTTTTTTCTGAGTTTTAATGCAATAAAATATCAAATTTGATGTTTTATTGCATTTTTCTTTATAAAATGTTTGCTAGTTCAATTTTTATCTTTACTTTTGCAACCGCATAAAAGAAATAGGTAATCGAAATTTAATCAACCAATAAAAGAAAAAAAGATTATGAATGCAGCAAAGGTATTAGACGATCTGAAAAGACGGTTCCCCAATGAACCGGAGTATCATCAGGCAGTAGAAGAAGTACTTTCTACTATTGAAGAAGAATACAACAAACACCCGGAGTTTGACAAAGCAAACTTAATCGAACGCTTGTGTATTCCTGATAGAGTATTTCAGTTCCGTGTAACTTGGATGGACGACAAAGGTAATATTCAGACAAACATGGGTTACCGTGTTCAGCACAACAACGCTATCGGCCCGTACAAAGGCGGTATCCGTTTCCACGCATCTGTAAACCTTTCTATCCTGAAATTCCTTGCCTTTGAGCAGACATTCAAAAACTCACTGACTACGCTGCCTATGGGTGGTGGTAAGGGTGGTTCCGACTTCTCTCCACGTGGTAAGTCAAACGCTGAAGTAATGCGTTTCGTACAGGCATTCATGCTGGAACTGTGGCGTCACATCGGTCCCGAAACTGACGTACCTGCAGGTGATATCGGTGTAGGTGGCCGCGAAGTAGGTTTCATGTTCGGTATGTACAAGAAGCTGGCTCACGAATTTACCGGCACATTCACTGGTAAAGGCCGCGAATTCGGTGGTTCACTGATTCGTCCGGAAGCTACCGGTTACGGTAACATCTACTTCCTGATGGAAATGCTGAAAACCAAAGGTACTGACCTGAAAGGCAAAACTTGTCTTGTTTCCGGTTCGGGTAACGTAGCTCAATATACAATCGAAAAAGTAATCGAACTGGGTGGTAAAGTAGTTACTTGCTCCGACTCTGACGGTTACATCTACGATCCGGACGGTATCGACCGCGAAAAGTTGGATTACATCATGGAACTGAAGAACCTCTACCGTGGCCGTATCCGCGAATACGCAGAGAAATATGGTTGCAAATATGTAGAAGGAGCTAAACCTTGGGGTGAAAAATGCGATATCGCACTGCCTTCTGCCACTCAGAACGAATTGAACGGCGACCACGCCCGTCAGTTGGTAGCAAACGGCTGTATAGCTGTATCTGAGGGAGCAAACATGCCTTCTACTCCGGAAGCTATCAAAGTATTCCAGGACGCTAAGATTCTGTACGCTCCGGGTAAAGCAGCTAATGCGGGTGGTGTATCAGTATCAGGTCTTGAAATGACTCAGAACTCCATCAAGTTGAGCTGGAGCGCTGAAGAAGTAGACGAAAAGCTGAAGAGCATCATGAAGAATATCCACGAAGCCTGCGTTCAGTATGGTACTGAAGCCGACGGATATGTAAACTATGTGAAAGGTGCTAACGTAGCCGGATTCATGAAGGTTGCCAAAGCTATGATGGCTCAGGGTATCGTATAATCAGCAAGATATAAGAAAGCTATAGTCATTTTTAAGATAAAGGCTCCCGCCTTCCGAAAGGAAGGACGGGAGTTTTTTATATTGTACCGCAGTGGTGAAAAACAAGTAAAAGAGTGCAGGCAAACATGTAAAAGAGTGAGTGACAGGAAGTACTTCATTCTGGCAAATGATGTAGAAGAAAAAGGTAAAAGAAGTACATGACCCGGGTGAAAGATGTACTTGAAATAAAAAATACCGGAGGTTTTAAAGATTGTTCATAGTTATTCTCTATCTTTAGATAGAAATTATCAGTTTGACAAGCAAGCAAAATCGGTCTATCTTTGTTACATATTATAAACCCGGACAGAAGAGTAAAAAAGACTTCGGTTTATTTAAACTTCGCCTCCGACTAACATCTATTTTATGGAAGAAAAAAAACTAACTGCCGCGAACGGTCGTCCCATTGCCGACAATCAGAATTCGCAAACCGCAGGTCAACGCGGACCTGTCATGTTACAAGACCCATGGCTTATTGAAAAGCTTGCTCATTTTGATCGTGAAGTGATTCCGGAAAGACGTATGCATGCCAAAGGTTCGGGAGCTTACGGCACATTCACCGTCACTCATGACATTACGAAGTACACCCGTGCAGCTATTTTCAGCGAAGTCGGAAAGCAAACTGAATGTTTCGTCCGTTTCTCTACCGTAGCCGGAGAACGTGGGGCGGCAGATGCCGAACGTGATATCCGCGGTTTTGCCATGAAATTCTACACCGAAGAGGGCAACTGGGATTTAGTCGGAAACAACACTCCTGTCTTTTTCTTACGTGATCCTCTTAAATTTCCGGATTTGAATCATGCCATCAAGCGAGACCCGAAAACGAACATGCGCAGCCCTAACAGCAACTGGGACTTCTGGACACTTCTGCCCGAAGCGCTTCATCAGGTGACAATCACTATGAGCCCTCGCGGCATTCCCTATTCCTATCGCCACATGCACGGATTCGGAAGCCACACCTATAGTTTTATCAATGCGGACAACCAGCGTATCTGGGTGAAATTCCACCTGCGCACCTTACAGGGAATCAAAAACCTGACAGATCAGGAAGCGGAAGCGATCATCGCCAAAGACCGCGAATCTCATCAACGCGACCTTTTTGAAAGCATCGAAAAGGGAGATTACCCAAAATGGTTATTCCAGATTCAGTTAATGACGGAAGAGGAAGCGGACCATTACCGCATCAACCCGTTCGACCTGACCAAAGTATGGCCGCACAAAGACTTCCCGCTACAAGACGTCGGAATCCTTGAACTGAACCGTAATCCGGAAAACTATTTCGCAGAAGTAGAACAAGCAGCTTTCAACCCGATCAATACCGTAGATGGCATCGGATTCTCACCGGACAAGATGTTACAGGGACGTCTGTTCTCTTACGGCGACGCACAGCGTTATCGCCTCGGAGTGAACGCCGAACAAATTCCGGTGAATAAACCCCGTTGCCCGTTCCATGCTTACCACCGTGACGGAGCTATGCGCGTAGACGGCAACTACGGTGCAACCAAAGGCTACGAACCCAACAGTTACGGAGAATGGAAAGACTCTCCTCACATGAAAGAACCGCCTCTCAAAGCATCCGGCAACGGAGAAATATACAATTATAATGAACGCGAATATGATGATGATTACTACAGCCAGCCGGGAGATCTGTTCCGCTTGATGCCGGCGGACGAACAGCAACTTCTGTTTGAAAACACGGCACGTGCTATGGGAGACTCCGAATTATTCATCAAACAGCGTCACACCCGCAACTGCTACAAAGCAGATCCCGCATACGGTGCCGGAGTCGCCAAAGCATTGGGCATTGATCTGCAAGAAGCATTGAAAGAATAAAAGAACAACCAACCATTTGTCAAAGAAAGAGCATATTTCCCGACGGATTTATGCTCTTTTTTTCGACAGAACAGTAAACAGATGTATATCAGCAGAATAAAAATCCTTTTTTATTCCTTTAAAAGGAATGCCCCGTTGGTTTTAAAGAAACAGGCCGTTGGTTTTAAACCAAGACCCCGTTCCTTTAAAACCAACGGGACTATTTTAAAAAAAAGTTCTGCTTTCATTGGAAAAACAGAACTTTTTTGTTTTATTTATTTATCAACCGAAAAGAGATCAGTCAATCCCCGGCATCAGAACAACGCCGAGCTTCTTCTTACCATCCATCTTGACTACCATCGGCTTTTCAAAGCGGACATGACGCAGGAATTTCGTTTCTTCCACCGCAGGTTGGGCGTTGAGGAAATCCTGATTGTAGACTCCGTCATTCATAAAGGCATTGATCGTAAAATAGCCTACGCCGAACGAAGTGAGGTTCTGGAAGAAGTGAGTTCCCTGACTCGGGTCTACACGATAATTGGTCAGTCCGGCCTCCACTATCACACGGGCGGCGGAGATATGCGGCCACTTCACCGGAATGCCCAGCCATGTATCACTGCTGCCCCAACGTCCCGGACCTACGAGCACATAATTCCTTCCTGCATTGAGGAATTGCAGGTTCATTTTCTCTATTTCCCAGGCAATGGCCTGATTGTTCGAAGCACTGTATCCATCCGTCTTGACGTAGACGATATCATAAATTTCGTTCATGACGCCATGCCCCAATGAGTTATTGGAACGGAGCACCACGTCTTCATCCGGTATCAGCGTCAAGTCTTCGTCCAGCATTTCTTTGCTGTCCACAATCGGGCGGATTTGCAACAGGTAGAATGTACCCGTCTTATCTTGTTCACGGCTCAAGGTCGCGGCAAACTCAATCTCCACCGGGCGCCGCATTTCCTGTTCACCGTACTTCAAAACCAGTTGCAGGATGCGTGCCAGCGGGAATACATCGTGTTGAAGGATATTGGCAAACGTGATTACCTTGCGTCCACCGGGATACAAACCGTCACGGATCACCTGATCATACGGATCGTAAGTAGAAGCGATATAGCGTAACGAACCGTCACTTTCGGCTTCCTTCACATGAAGTTTCAACAGGTTAAAGCCGTCGTCGATAGAGAAATCATGCCCTGCGTTTTTCAAGTCCAATGCGTAGAAACGGGTCTGTGTTTCTTTCAAGGCTATCTCCATTTCACTGGTTTGCAACACTTGATTCGGGTGATAAGGAGAGAAACGAAGTGTCATACCTCCGTCTACAATATATTTTCCTAATCCAAGAGCCAGGTTCACCGTACCTTCTTCGGCTTTTTCATCTCCCAAGGGGTAATAATTGAGCGAACGTGCCACGCCGGACATAGACGGGTAGTAACGGTCTCCGTATTGATTTCCCACGACTTCCTGCAAGATGACTGCCATCTTTTCCTGATCGATCACGTTCGATGTAGCCTGCATATAGGCTTTACTGTCTCTGAAGTAAACCGATGCATAGACTCCTTTAATCGCATCGGAAAGCATACGGAGCATTTCGTAACGGTCGTCCAGATAAGGAATCATATACGTATTGTATATTCCGGCAAACGGCTGATAATGAGAATCTTCCAACAAGGAAGAAGAACGGATGGCAATCGGGGACTTCACCACATCGAAGAAGGTGAAGAAGTCCTCTACCAACCGGTCGGGCAGCTTCGCCTTCAGGAAATATCGTAGAATCGTATCATCGTCGGCATCCGAAAGAGCGATTTGATAGAGATTATTGGTCTCCATAAACTCGTCGAAGACATCGGTACACAGCACCACTGTCTTAGGAATTGCCACCCGCGCATTTTCGAACTCTTCAAATTCGGGATAACGCTTCACCATATTATCAATGAAGGCAAGACCACGGCCTTTTCCTCCCAGCGAACCATCGCCGATACGGGCAAAGTTGGAGTAACGGTCGAAACGGTCACGTTTGAAGACGGCAACCACTCCCTGATTTTTCATCTTCCGGTACTTCACGATCGCCTCGAAGATAATCCGGCGGTGTGCATCTACGTCCTGAAGACTGGTCCACGTGATCGGCTTCAGAAACTCGGCTACCGGAAACATGGCACGCGAATAGAGCCAGCGCGAAACGTGATTCCGACTAATATGGTACAAGAAGGACTCGGCAGGCACAGCAAACAGGATATTCTGTAACTCTTTCAGATTCCGCACACGGGCAATCTCTTCTCCTGTCTCCGGATTGCGGAACACAAAGTCACCGAACCCGAAGTTATCGGAAACGATGCGCCGCAGGTCAACGTCCATCTTTTTAGAATTCTTATCGATAAAGCTGGCACCGTATTTGGCGGCATACGAAGAGTTTTCCGATTCGGAGGACTGGATAATCAACGGTACGAACGGATCGTTCTTGCGTATGGCGGCACAAAGCTTGATACCTGCCAGACCGTCTTTCTCGCCCCGTTCCACTTTCGGGAAACGGACGTCGGCAATGACTCCTAATATATTATTCTGATATTTGCGATAGATTTCCATCGCTTCCTGATACGTACGCGCCAAAACGATTTTAGGACGCCCACGCATACGAAGCGTTCGCTGATGCGCATTCAGAGCTTCGGTAGAAAATTCCTGGCTCTGCTTCAACACGAATTTATATAGGTTGGGAAGAATGGAAGAATAGAACCGGATGCCGTCTTCCACCAAAAGTATCATCTGCACGCCTACTTCCTGCACATCGTGTTCGAGGTTCATCTTATCTTCCATCAGTTTGATAATAGAAACCAACAGGTCGGTATTACCCAGCCAGCAGAACACGTATTCAAATGCGCTCAGGTCTTCGTTGATAATCCGCTTTGTAATACCATGACTGAAAGGAGTCAGGATAACGATCGGAATATGTTCGTATTTCTCTTTAATATGCCGACCGATATCAAAACTGTCATTGTCTCCCGTACTCGGCATACAGATCACCAGATCGAATGACATATTCTCCAACTGCGTCAATGCTTCCTCTTCCGTAGAAACTTGTGAAAAACGAGGCGGATAACGAAGTGACAAGGAGGTATATTCATTAAATATCTTTTCGTCAATGCGTCCGTCATCTTCCAGCATGAAAGCGTCATACGGGTTGGCAATCAACAGAACATTGAAAATCCGCCGTGTCATCAAATTGGCGAATTGCGTATCTTTGAAGTAAAGCTGGTTTAATTTATACTTGCTGAGCATAGTCTCTTTCTATTTTTTATTCCATAATGAAATGATTCATAGTACAATCTACTTGACGTTTACCCTGCAAAGTTAATTTTTTAAATCTCATTTGCTATCATCTTCTTTATAAAGTTTATAATAGGTAATAAGTAATAGGTAACAGGTAATAACCATGCGGTTTACAGCGCAGCTTATTACCTATTACTTATTACCTATTACCTGCTACTATCATTTTATCATTATTTAATCAAAATATCACCATAAAATCAATCACATTTGAAAAATTTCCCTATATTTGCAGTGTGAGTAGTTTACATTTTATCAGAATAACCTTTTAAAATATGATATCATGAACATCCAGAAAATCATGTCCTCTTTGGAGGCAAAGCACCCCGGTGAATTAGAGTATCTTCAAGCAGTAAAAGAAGTTCTTCTTTCGATCGAAGATATATACAATCAGCATCCCGAATTTGAAAAGGCCAAGATCATAGAAAGACTGGTAGAACCTGATCGTATCTTCACTTTCCGTGTCACTTGGGTAGACGATAAAGGGGAAGTTCAGACCAATCTCGGTTATCGTGTACAGTTCAACAATGCAATCGGCCCGTACAAAGGCGGTATCCGTTTCCATGCTTCCGTCAACCTCTCCATTTTGAAATTCCTCGGCTTCGAGCAGACATTCAAGAATGCGCTGACTACCCTTCCGATGGGTGGTGGCAAAGGCGGTTCGGACTTCTCACCCCGTGGCAAGAGCGATGCTGAAATCATGCGTTTCTGCCAGGCATTTATGCTTGAATTGTGGCGCCATCTGGGACCGGACATGGATGTACCTGCCGGTGATATCGGTGTAGGCGGACGCGAAGTAGGTTATATGTTCGGTATGTACAAGAAGCTGACTCGCGAATTTACGGGAACCTTTACCGGAAAAGGACTGGAGTTCGGCGGTTCGCTGATTCGTCCGGAAGCTACCGGCTTCGGCGGTTTGTACTTCGTTCATCAGATGTTGCAGGCAAAAAATATAGATATCAAAGGCAAGACAGTCGCTATCTCCGGCTTCGGTAACGTAGCTTGGGGCGCTGCCACCAAGGCGACCGAATTGGGTGCCAAAGTAATTACGATCTCCGGACCGGACGGATATATCTACGATCCGGACGGCATCAGCGGAGAAAAGATAGACTATATGCTCGAACTTCGTGCTTCGGGCAATGACATCGTTGCTCCTTACGCCGAAAAATATCCGGGTGCAACCTTCGTAGAGGGCAAGCGTCCGTGGGAAGTAAAAGCAGATATTGCACTTCCTTGCGCTACTCAGAACGAATTAAATGGAGAAGATGCACAAAATCTCATAAAAAATAACGTTCTTTGCATTGGAGAAATTTCCAACATGGGATGTACGCCGGAAGCAATCGACTTATTTATCGAAAAGAAAGTAATGTATGCTCCGGGTAAGGCAGTCAACGCCGGTGGTGTTGCTACTTCCGGACTGGAAATGTCTCAGAACGCCATGCACCTGAGCTGGAGCGCTGCTGAAGTGGACGAAAAACTCCACGCCATCATGCACGGTATCCATGCACAATGCGTGAAATACGGCACAGAACCCGACGGATATATCAATTATGTGAAGGGAGCTAACATTGCCGGATTCATGAAAGTAGCTCACGCAATGATGGGACAAGGTGTTATTTAAAAGAGACTTTGTTTAGTTGTATTTGTATTTGTGGTTTGCGCTGCTCGCCTCCTGTGACAGGACGCGGGTAGCGCTATTTTTTTGAGATTAACATTATTTTCAATGGAATTAATTATCTTTGTAGCATCATACAGTAAATAGTTACTCGTGAGTTTGTTCTTGAAAATAAATAACTCGTAATTAATGAGTTATCTTTCATGATTTTGTAATTAATAATTCGTAAACAATAAAAAATGCTACAACCCGAATTAAAACTCCGCCGCGACAAGATTCGCAGTCTGATGGTGTCACAGGGCATTGATGCCGCCCTCATTACTTGTAATGCAAATTTAATTTATACCTATGGCTGTGTAGTCAGCGGCTATCTTTATCTCCCTCTTCATTCACCGGCACTGCTGTTTTTCAAGCGGCCCAACAATATCACAGGCGAACACTCGTTCCCCATCCGCAAACCGGAACAGATCGTCGATATTCTCAAAGAAAAAGGACTGCCTTTGCCCACTAAACTGATGCTGGAAGGCGACGAACTTCCTTACACCGAATATGTTCGTCTGGCAGGTTTGTTTCCGGATGTCGAAGTCGTGAACGGGACACCGCTGATCCGTCAGGCACGCAGCGTGAAGACAGCTATCGAAATTGAGATGTTCCGTCGTTCGGGCATGGCGCATTCCAAGGCATACGAACAGATTCCGAGCGTATATCGTCCCGGAATGACAGATATCGAATTTTCGATAGAGATTGAACGTCTGATGCGTCTTCAAGGTTGCCTCGGCATCTTCCGCGTGTTTGGGCGCAGCATGGAAATCTTCATGGGAAGTGTGCTGACCGGAGATAATGCCGGTTATCCTTCTCCCTACGATTTTGCTTTAGGTGGTCGCGGACTCGATCCTGCCCTGCCCGGAGGCGCTAACAAGACGCTGCTAAAAGAAGGACAAAGCGTTATGGTCGATCTGGGAGGCAACTTCAACGGATATATGGGCGATATGAGCCGTGTGTTCTCTATCGGCAAATTGTCGGAAGAAGCATATACCGCTCACCAAGTTTGTCTGGATATCCAGGCAAAGATCGCTTCGATCGCCAGACCCGGCATTCCCTGCGAAATGCTGTATAACACTGCAATCGAAATGGTTACCCAGGCAGGTTTTGCCGATAAGTTCATGGGAACGGGACAACAAGCCAAGTTCATCGGTCACGGCATCGGACTTGAAATCAACGAAGCGCCTGTACTTGCTCCGCGCATCAAGCAGGAACTGGAACCGGGCATGGTCTTTGCTCTCGAACCGAAAATCGTTCTTCCGGGTATAGGCCCTGTAGGTATCGAAAACTCTTGGGTAGTGACAAACGAAGGAGTTGAGAAACTGACTAACTGTAACGAAGAAATTATAGAATTGTCATAAAAATAAGGAGGTGTGTCAAAACTAAGATGAGCACCCTGAAAAGTTATAGATTATAACTGACAAACATAAAAGAGCCATATCAAACCCTGTTTTTGGGTAATGATATGGCTCTTTTTGTTGCTGATATTTTATGTAGCCTCCCAAAGCAGATGCGTGCCATATTTTAAAGGCACGGATTCAAGAAAAGCTATTTTACAGGCTTCAGTCCCATCTTCGCCGCCCGTTCCAGCATAAAAGCATGGGCTGCCTCATACTCATTGGGGATAACTCCATCCAGAATAGCATCCTTTATCGCACTTTTCAAAGCACCGACTTCACGACAGGGCTGCAAGCCGAAAGTTTCCATGATCTCTTCCCCACTCACCGGAGGCTGGAAATTACGGACACGGTCCTTTTCTTCAAGGTCTTTCAACTTTTGGCGAACCAGCTGGAAGTTATTCAGAAATCGCTGCTTGCGCTCCATATTTTTCGAAGTGATGTCCGCTTCGCAAAGTGTCATTAAGTCGTCGATATCATCCCCCGCCTCAAAAAGCAGACGGCGTACGGCAGAATCCGTCACGACATCATCCGCTATCACGATAGGACGCATGTGCAAGCTGACCATTTTCTGCACATACTTCATCTTTTCATTCATCGGCAACTTCATCTTCCGGAAAATATTCGGAATCATCTTCTCACCGATAAAATTATGATTATGGAACGTCCAGCCCGCTTTAGGCTCCCAACGTTTCGTTACAGGCTTAGCGATATCGTGCAGCAAAGCCGCCCAACGCAACCAGAGATTATCCGTCTTTTTGCTGATATTGTCCAGCACTTCCAACGTATGGTAAAAGTTGTCCTTGTGCGACCGTCCGTTTCGTGTTTCTACCCCCTGCAAGGCAGCCAGTTCCGGAAAAATCAACGGCAGCAGTCCGCTTCGTTCCAGTTCTACAAAGCCTTTTGAAGGGATAGGCGAAAGAATAATTTTGTTCAGTTCATCCGCGATCCGTTCACGGGATATGATTTCAATCCGGTCTTTGTTACGGCGAAGCGATTCGAACGTATCGTCATCGATATAAAAATTCAGTTGCGTGGCAAAGCGGATACAACGCATCATGCGCAGCGGGTCGTCACTGAATGTGATATCCGGATCGAGCGGTGTGCGGATAGTCTTTTCCTTCATGTCCTCCATGCCGCCAAACGGATCAACCAGTTCGCCAAAGCGTGCTTTGTTCAGGCAGACAGCCATTGCGTTAATAGTAAAGTCACGGCGGTTCTGATCGTCTTCCAGTGTTCCGTCTTCTACGATAGGCTTCCGTGAATCCCGTTGATAGGATTCTTTGCGGGCGCCTACAAATTCTACTTCCGTACCTTTGTATTTCACTTGTGCCGTACCGAAATTCTTGAAAACAGAGACGTGCGCACCACGCCCCAAGCGTTTTCCAAGTGCTTCCGCCATTGCGATTCCGCTGCCTACTACTACTACATCTATATCTTTGGAGGGACGTTGCAGAAAAATATCACGAACGTAACCGCCCACCACGTAACACTCCAGTCCGAGTGCGTCAGCGGTTTCGGCAATGTGTCCGAAGATCGGTTCGCTAAAATACTGTTTCAGTTCCTCTTGAGTCAACTCTATCATCTTTTTAATGCTTAACGACTGGCAACAGACAGTTAAATAGTTGATGAAAACACCGGTCGGCGGTCCATAATCATCAAACACTTATTGCCAATACAAGTTTTGAGGGGGCAAAATTACAAAAATAAGGGATATATTTGTATTTTTGTCGCTATAAAGTAAACGATGAACGGGAGAGGAACGGTAAACAGCAAGTAACACGAACGGCAAACCGCAAGTTACGAACAGTTAGCGGTAAGTCGTGAACACTGCACGTCCCATCTCCATCGCAAATCGTCTAATAGTAAAATGTAAACGGTATGATGAAAAAACTGATTATCTTCTTTTGCGGCACGCTGGCACTGACAGCCTGCGGAAACGGCATCGAGAAAAAAGCCAATGAGAAACTGACGATTGCCCGTGCTGCCTACGAACGTGGCGACTACGAAGAAGCAAAGACACAAATCGACAGTATCAAGATTTTGTATCCCAAAGCATTCGAGGCCCGCAAAGCCGGTCAGGAATTGATGCTGGACGTAGAACTCAAGGCTCAGCAAGAGATTCTGGCCTTTTTGGACAGTGCTCTCCAGGCAAAGCAAGCAGCGTTTGACGCCATCAAAGGCAAGTACACCCTGGAGAAAGACGCCGAATATCAGCAAGTAGGCAACTACATATGGCCTACACAAGCCATCGAGAAGAATCTCCACCGTTCCTTCCTTCGCTTCCAAGTGAGCGAGCAGGGAATCATGAGTATGACTTCCATTTATTGCGGAGCCGGCAATATCCATCATGTAGGCGTCAAAGTGACGACCCCCGACGGCAGTTTTGCCGAAACTCCGACTTCAAAGGACAGCTACGAAACATCGGATATGAACGAGAAAATAGAAAAAGCCGATTACAAACTGGGAGAAGACGGTAACGTGATCGAATTTCTGAACCTCAACAAGGACAAGAATATCCGCGTGGAATTTATTGGCGACCGTAAATACACAACGACTATGACTCCGACCGACCGCCAGGCAGTAGCAGGCGTTTACGAACTGTCGAAAATCCTTTCTGCCATACAGCAAATCAAAAAAGAACAGGAAGACGCCAATCTGAAAATCGGATTTATCAATAAGAAAAAAGAACGGAAAGCACTGGAAGAAGCTGCCGAAGAATAAGGGTTCTTTCGAAGAGTAATGGCTTTCCGGAAAAAGGAAAAAAGCAGCTATCCGGAAAAAGATAAATAGCAGTCCGAAAAGGATAAGTAAAAAGCGGTAAGCGATGGAAAATAAATGTACTATCTCTGATAAACACAAACTTTCATCGCTTACCGCTTTTCGTTTTAATTCGACAAGACTTTGTTTTTAGTCTTGTTGTCAAACATAAAGCAGATCAGGTACTCTGATTTTCATTACAATAAGAATAATCTTTTCCTTTCTGAATAGACTTCAATATTTAATTTCCAAACAATAATTTATTCTTTATACTGTAGAAAAGTCTTACTCCCACCCAATAATATATTCTCACCTTTTGAATTAGTAAGATTCACAATATCGATATGCTCATTGACGTAAACTGTTTTTAGTCCGACATTATCATAAAAATAGAGTTCATTAATAGCAGGACTCATAGACAAATCCAAGGTTTGTATTCTGTTTGTTGCCACATCTATATATACTACTTCGGGTGAAGCGATATATATGGATGTCAAAATGTTATCGTGACAATCTATCGTTTCCAAAACTGTAGAATTTACTGCATACACAGCAGATAAAAGATTAGAATGACAATCTAAAATCTTTAAAGAAGAACAGTTTTTAATGACTAGAACTTCCATAGAGTTTTCATGACAAAAGAGATTTTCTAATTTTGCACAATGCCCTACATATAAAGAAGTAATTTCATTATTATTACATGACAATTCTTTCAGTTCTGTGGAATAAATATCAAGTGCAGTCAACTTATTAGAATAGCAATAAAGTGTTTCTAAAGAAGTACAATTTTCGATATTTATTAAATCTATCGAATTATCTTCACAAAGCAAGGCTTTTAACTTACAGCATTCACTTAAATTCAATTCTCCTTTCAATGAATTACAGGCACAATATACTTCTTCCAAATTAAGATTGTTTGTAAAATCTAAAGAAGTAAGTTTGTTTGAATCACAATTTAAGTTCACCAAGTTCTCAAATTTTGAAAGATCGAGTTTTGTTAATGAATTACCGTAGCAGTTCAATGTTTCCAATCGGGTACATTTGCTAATATCCAGTGATGACAAGTTACAATGAAAGCAATTCAACTCTTTTAAATAAGTACATTTACTAAGATCCAATGAAGTCAGCATTTTATTATTATTACAGCTGAGTTGCTCAATATATGTGAAATTCTCAATACCTTTTAATGATTTTATTACCTGCCCGTCATAAGTTGCCGGAATATCCATAGCAGTAACAAGATACAATTCTCGAAACGACAATTCCTGATCTCCGTCCAAATCATATTGATCTAAACACCATGCATAAAAAGTATCATCCGAAAATTCTACGAATTGAATACCTTCGCTATCCTTTTCACAAGAACAAATTACGATTACTATCAGTAATATAATATTTATTTGTTTCATTTATGTGTGTAAGTTATAAATTACACACAAACATATTCATAATTATGAAGGCATTAAAGGAATATCGACTAAAGATGGATTTTTGTCGATTAATAAGTGCTATAAAATAATCTACACTTTTTTTTAGATGAAGTATAAGATATTCAAACATCATTTATTAAATGAGATTGTTTTCGACTTGTATTAGATTCATCTAAAATAAGAAACCGATAAGTAATGGATTATTATGCTGATCAGATTGTAGATTCATTTTTCCATTATTTATCGGTTTCTTTATTTTAATACAAAATGCTGTTTGAATATCGTCATCGCCAATACCAATAGTAATCATATTTCATACTATTATCAAACTGTTTTCTTGCTCGTACCCTTTTACTTTGGAGAAAGGGCGTAAACTAGCATCCTAAAACGGCGTAGCCTGCCTACATAAAACGGCGTAGCCTGGCAGGTAGAAAGGGCGTAGTCTCCAAAGCCTTTACGCTTCCTCGATATTCTATTAATTATCAGCTTTTTAGTCTTTCAATTTACCTAATTCGCCCATCCATGAGCTTTCGATTTTCATTTTCAAACTTTGCTATCCGATAAGAAAGCTGTTACTTTTTCTAACTAACTTTTTCACCTAATACACAAACGTTGTAATATTACGCAGCTATATTCTTTATTAGACCAACGATTGTGTTTAATGGCTGGTTGGACTTTAATATGCCAATCATTACATATCCTCCAACGACAAACAAACCATTTCAATCTGATACTTCGGTAATAGCTTTTTCTTTAAATGCTCCACCTTTGCAGCCAATAATTCAGGTTTGAAATTTTTCTTTTGTCGTTTCACCTCTGTCACTACAGCTAGATTTTTCTCCAATTTCAGAGCCACAATATCAATTTCATTCTGATTACCTTTTGGCTCCCACCACGAACCTATAGCTCGGTATTGAAAACTTTCGGCAAACTGCTGTTTGAAATATCTTTCCAGCATGATGCCCGAATAAGTTGGATAGTCGGATTTGATAATAGACTGTAAACCGATAAAGTTTTTAATCTCTATCAGTGAACGATAGCGGTCGAAATAGTTAAACCAAAATCGAATGAAATTATCCTGTATTTCATATCTCACGGCTTGACTTCCTTCTTTTGCCAATAAAGGACGTTGGCGGACAATAATGTTGTAATCCTCAATTAACCGCTTTATTTGACCGCCTATGCTTTTATCTCCCAAAGCAGCTTCTATTTCGGGTTGTGTATTGATGCCACCAGAAATAGCACTTAGAATAGAAAAATAAGTAGCATAGTTTTTCCCGAACTCTTCTATCAGCAGATTTTTTCCTTCATCGGTAAAAGGAGAGTTTTCGCGAACCATAAACGAAATCATTTCATCTATGCTCAATTTAGTGTTGTCACAGAACAGTTCAACATACTTCGGGACACCACCTGTAAAAGAATAGAGAGCGAGTAAATCGTCATTGATGTAATCGGGATTGTAATCAAAAATAATATCTTTCAGTGTGGTCAAATCAAAAGCCGACAGTTTAATAATATTGTCTGCTCTACCAAACAGAGGCTCTTTATTGTTCTGAAATATTTTCTGCATTAACGAATAAATGGAACCTGATACAATCAAGTTCATTTTTGATTTCTTGCGATAGGTATCCCAGATGTTTTGCATATCGCTATATACCGATTCATTAATGTTATAGAACTCCTGAAATTCATCAATAACTAAATTGAACGACTTTTGTGAAGACAGTTCCATTAAATATTGGAATAATGACCGAAAGGTGCGTATTTCCGCAGGAACAAATATATCAAGCGATTGACTGATAGCCGGAATAAATTCGGAACAAAGTGTTGCTTCACTTTTGCGACCAACAAATAGATAAACAGTCGGCATATTTTCGACCGATTTCATAATAAGGCTTGTTTTACCGATTCTTCTTCTTCCAGTTACCACTGTTAATCGTGAATGGTCACTAAACGATAATTTTTGTATCCGTTGTAGTTCCGCTAACTCGCTTTTCCTATTATAAAATTTCATATTCTCTATTTTGTTATATCCGTAACAGTTACGACGGTTACAAAGATAAATAAAAGTTTCAATATACCACTTCTTTTCCCACCTTTGCAAAAGAAGTTATGCTAATAACAGCCCGGACGATGAAAAAGATCGTGCAAATTTCACTTCACCCTCCTATTCAACTGATTATTAGCCTTCTCCACCTTTGATTTACCTATCCGTTTTCCCGTCCCTTTCTTTTTTCCGGCAGCGGGTTTCGCCTTTCCGGCAAATGGATTGTTACTTTTTTTGATTGGCATAACTTAACAAAGCATCATTCTCCTTCGTAATACTCACCCAAAAACCAGCGGGCAATAAAGTCCCAGTTTTCGTGCAGCAGCTCTTTTCCGTTCTCGAAAGGGAATTGCGCTTCCGGCAGCAGGTCATGTTCCATGCCGTACTTCAGCAGATCGAACGGGCACAGCCCTTCCTCGCAGAAAAGTTCGTACGCTTCTTCCTCAGCTATTTCCGCATTATACAACGGGTTCCGTTTGTCGGCAAAGTAACGGGCTACATCCGGACCTATCAGCAAGCCCTTCGGATTAGCATACATCACGAAATCCGAAAAATCTTTCAAGTCGGGCAACAGAGCATCTTCTTCGTCCTCCCATTGCAGGGCCTGCACAAAGAACAGCTTCAAAGCCTCATACGAATCGAAGAACATCAACGGCTCGCCACCACTCGCTTTCAGAAAGCGCTCCACATTCACGGGCAACTGATCGCCCGGAGAGGCAACAGGCAAAGCAGTCCGCTGCTTCTCCATCAACTCCGATTCCATCAGCCAGTCTCCGGCAAGTCCGTCACTGATAGGCGCTTTCTCGAAAACATCCTCCAACTGCGCATAAATCACATCGGCAAACTCCAGCAAGTCCGCATCCAAGGGATTCTCCACACCGTCAAAGTCATCGCCTACCGGCGAGTTAATTCCCCACAGCAAGAAAGCGATATCCTCTTTATTGATCTCGTCGGTGAGATAACCTTCCGACAATTCATAAAACGGCAGGTAACGTCCGTAATTCCTTTTATGCCAACGGATAAACTGGCGCCAGTTACCTCCGTCCGTCACACAGTCTTCCAGATAAAGAGTCAGCATCAGAGTCACCTGATTCTGGCTTTCCTGCGTCTCCGACTTATATAAATAAGATTCGCTGACGACAGGCAATAAAAGATTGGCAAATTCAAGATACCAGTGATCCGTCGCCAACACCTTTACACGGCCATGAAGATCCAGCCATGCTTTCATATAAATTTTCCCTTGTTTCATTATTATTCTGTTGCTTGTTTTAGTTTCTCCACGCCCTATTACCTATTACTTATTACCTATTCTACAGCCTTTTCAAAGCCAGTTTTATTACTTTCTCCACCGGAGCATCCGGTTCTTCCTTCAGGATAGCCAGCACCACTTTCTGCGAAGGGGCGGCGGCAAAGCCGAGCATAGTCAGAGCGGCTACCGCTTCCTCCTGCACTTCCACGCTGGCAGATTGCAGCAGCATTCCGGCAGAAGCGCTTCCTCCTGCCACGGTGGCTCCCATCGTCTTTATCTTGTCTTTCAGGTCGACAATGACACGCTGCGCTGTTTTCAGTCCGATCCCCTTTACCGTTTTCAGCAGGTTCGCATTTTCGGTGCTGATCACATTCACCAGTTCGGCAGGCGAAAGGGCGGAGAGAATCATACGCGCCGTATTGCCTCCGATGCCCGACACGGAAATGAGCAGCAGGAAAATCTCCCGCTCCTGCTTGTCGGCAAATCCGTAGAGCACATACGCGTCCTCCCGAATAGCTTCATAGATATATAACTTACAGTTTTTCTTTCCCTGAATAGCCGAATAAGTATTCAGGGATATGTTGGCGGCATAGCCTACCCCGTTACAGTCGATTACTGCGGTTGCCGGACTAAGTTCGGCAAGTTCGCCTTTTACATATTCTATCATATACCTTGCAAAGATAAGACAAATTCACCACAGATGAAAAGACTTTCGCAACATTTCCGCCTCGCAGTCAGAGGTGAAAAAATTAAAAATAATGCAGGCGGTAAACAAAACTTCCTAGTAATTTGTTTACTTTTGTGGCAGAATTAAAGAAAAATGTTCATATAAAACCAATAAAAGAATGAAAAAAGTAAGAGCAGCCATTGTCGGTTACGGCAATATCGGACACTATGTACTTGAAGCGCTACAGGCAGCGCCTGATTTCGAAATAGCCGGAGTAGTTCGTCGTGCAGGAGCAGAGAACAAGCCGGAAGAGTTGGCAAACTATGCAGTAGTCAAAGATATCAAAGAGCTGGAAGGAGTGGAAGTAGCCATCCTCTGCACACCGACCCGCAGCGTTGAGAAATACGCGAAAGAATATTTGGCAATGGGAATCAACACGGTGGACAGCTTCGACATCCACACAGGCATCGTTGACCTGCGCCGCACGCTGGATGCCGCCGCCAAAGAGCACAAAGCCGTATCCATCATCTCCGCAGGATGGGATCCGGGAAGCGACTCGATCGTACGCACCATGCTCGAAGCAATCGCTCCGAAAGGCATCACGTACACCAACTTCGGCCCCGGCATGAGTATGGGGCACACCGTAGCCGTGAAAGCGATCGACGGAGTGAAAGCCGCCCTCTCCATGACGATCCCTACCGGAACGGGAATCCACCGCCGCATGGTATATATCGAACTGAAAGACGGATACAAGTTTGAAGAAGTAGCCGCAGCCATCAAGGCAGACCCTTACTTCGTGAACGACGAGACCCATGTAAAACTTGTGCCCAGCGTAGACGCACTGCTCGATATGGGACACGGTGTAAATCTGACTCGCAAAGGAGTTTCCGGTAAAACGCAGAATCAGCTGTTCGAGTTCAATATGCGCATCAACAATCCGGCACTGACCGCACAGGTACTTGTATGCGTGGCACGCGCTTCCATGAAGCAGCAACCGGGATGCTACACCACGGTAGAAGTCCCCGTCATCGACCTCCTTCCGGGCGACCGTGAAGAGTGGATCGGACACTTGGTATAATCTTTTATCCGCATAACTGAAATAAAAATAGAGAAAGGAGGCACACCTTTCTCTATTTTTTTTATCTTTGTCCGATATGACAAAACACACTCGATATGAAAAGACTATTCATATTCTCAACATTTCTGTTATGCTTGCTATCGACTACCTTTTCACAGCAGTCCGGTAACACGATCAAGCCAAATCTGAAGTACGGAAAACCCTCCAAAGAAGAGCTCTCCCTGACCAGCTTTGCTCCCGACACCACCGCCACCGCCATCTACCTGTTTCGCAAGGGCGAAAGCAGTTTCGCATACAAAGACGGTTTCCAGCTGGTGACCGAGCACTGGGTACGCATCAAAGTGCTGAAGCCGCAGGGCGTATCCTACGCCGACATCACCGTGCCCTACTACTCCCCTTCCGACAAAGACAAAGGACAGGAGAGAGCCAGCGAAATAAACGGCTGCTCTTATAATATGGAGAACGGGCAGTGCGTCGAGACGCCTCTCAAACGGGACCTCATCTCCGACGAACGGGTGAACCAGCATATCCGGCTGCTGAAATTCTCTATCCCCGCCGTCAAGGAAGGAACCGTCATCGAATATCATTACAAGCTCTATTCCGACTACTTCGCCCACATCGACAACTGGATGATGCAGGATGAACTTCCGATGATATATAACCAGTACAAAATCACCATTCCGCACGCCTTCATCTACAACATCGAACTGCGGGGCAAGGACTGGATCACCAGCAAGGAAAAAGAGACATCCATACACGGAGTGACCACCCAGCAAAGCGGCGTGGCAAAGATAGCGGAAGACTTCTCCATCCCGTCGCGCGAACTGACCTTCACCTCGCAGCATCTCCCCGCCATCCGACAGGACGAGGCGTACTGCTGGTGTCCCGAAGACTATAAAATACAGATCAGCTTCGACCTGCAAGGCACCCAGTTTCCCGGCAGAGAGTACGAACCTTTCAGCCAGAAATGGGAAGACGTGGACAAGCAACTGAACAAGCCCGAAGACGAGCTTTTCGGCCAGCACCTGTCTTTCAACAACCCTTTCAAAGAAGAAGCGAAAGCCGCCTTTACCAGCGAAATGACCTTTGAGCAAAAAGTCGTCGCCGCCTTCCGGGTGCTGAAGCAAAAGCTCTCATGGACCGGCAGATACGAGCTTTACAGCAAAGACCCCGCCAAAGTGATCAAAGCAGGAAGCGGCAGCAATGCCGAGCTGAACTTTATCCTCATGGCGATTCTCAAAGACTACGGCATCCGCTCCTATCCCGTCGTACTGAGCCGCCGCTCGACGGGTATGCTGCCTTTCAACTTCCCTTCCCTCCAGAAGCTGAACACCTTTCTCGTCGCCGCCTACAACATGGATACACAAAGCTATGTTTATCTGGACAGTTCGATGGAGCTGCCTGCACTTAACATACTGCCGCCCGACTTATGCGTAAACAGGGCGCGCCTCCTCTCCCCCAACGAACCGGAAGAGAAGAAATGGGTGGACCTGATCAACCTCGGCAACAATGTCACTTTCATGAATGTCAACGCCACCGTACAGGACGGACAGATCAGAGGCCACCGCACGACGCAACTGCAAGGACAGCAAGCGGTAGAATACCGGAAGCAACTGCTCAAACAGAAGAAGGACTCCCTGCTGTTCACCTCTCCGGATGCCGGCAAAGAAAAGTTCGCTTTCAAAGGCTTGAAAGTGGAAAGCGATCCGTATGACTTTACGCAGATAAAAGAAGAGTTCGACTTCCTGATGAACGCCGAGAACACAGGCGGACGGCTTTACATCAACCCGATGGTCTTTCCGCAACTGGAACGGAATCCGTTTATCCAGACGGAGCGGATACTCCCCATCGAATTTCCGTATCCGTACAAATATCATTTGATGTGCTCGCTTACGCTTCCCGACGGATACGAGGTAGAGGAGATTCCCCAGTCGTATTCCGTCAAGACGGAGGACGACAAGCTGCACTGCAAATACATGATTCAGCAGAACGGCAACAAGGTCACACTCAGCTATGTGTTCCAGTTGCGGACGCATATTCTTTCGCCCGACCAGTACACACAATTGCAGGATATATGGACAAAGGTAATTGAGAAGAATCAGGCACTGATCGTTCTCAAAAAAGATAGCTTCACAACCAACAACTAAATATGATGAAAACAGTACTGATTTGGTTCCTTTTGCTGCTGGGATGTCAGGGGTTCGCCCAACAGGCAGGGACAGACGGTTTCAAACCCAGCATGAAATACGGCAAGCCTTCGCAGGAAGAACTCGTGATGACCGCCTACGCACCGGACACTTCCGCAACGGCAGTCGTGCTTTATTCGAAATGCGATGTCCGCTATGACCTGTTAGCCAACAATTTCCGTATCCTCTACAACTACGAGGTCAAAATCAAGGTACTCAAATCCGAAGGCACTTCGTATGCCGACATCCAGATACCTTATTACTCCAACGAACGCAATTCGACACTGAAAGAAAGCGTCAGCCAGCTTGACGCCTCCGCCTACAATATGGAAGGAGGGAAAATGGTACGCACCAAGATGAAGCGCGATCTGGTCTTTACGGAACGCCTCACCAAACAATATATGCAGCTCAAATTCTCGATACCCGCCGTCAGGGAGGGAACCGTATTCGAATACAAATACCAGCTCAGCTCCGACCTATACTATAACATCAACTCGTGGGAGGCACAGAGAAGCATTCCGGTGATCTTCACCCAATACGACATCACCATACCGGAATATTTCAAGTTCAACCTCGATATGCGGGGGGCCCATCCCATGGCCTCCAAAGATGAACAAACGCCCCTTTCGTTTATGCTCAGCCTGCAAGGCGGACAAACAGAAACGCTCACCTGCACCGGACGCCACATGATATTCACCGGAGAACACCTCCCCGCCATGCGTCCGGACAGTTACGTATGGTGTGCCGACGACTACCTGAGCAGCGTCTATTTCGAACTGCGGGGAGTGGACTTTCCGGGATCGTTCTACAAATCTTTCACCCGTACCTGGGAGGACATCGACAAAATGCTGCTGGAAGACGAAGACTTCGGCTCACTGCTCAAAATGCGCAATCCTTATCGGGACGAGATGGCTTCGCTGCCACTGGACCAACTCTCCGACCGTCAGAACAAGATTGCCGCCATCTACACGTTCCTCAAAAGCAAAATATCATGGAACGGCCAGTACGGCCTGTACGGCAGCGAAGTGAAGAAAGCGGTCAAGAACGGGACAGGCAACAATGCCGATCTTAATTTTATATTAATGAGTATGCTGCGTGATGCGCAGATTCCCTGCTATCCGGTCGTGATGAGCCGCAAAAACCGGGGCATCCTGCCTTACAGCCATCCTTCGATCCAAAAGCTGAATACGCTCATTGTCGGCATCGCCGACACGGACAGCACGTTCGTATTCCTCGACGGCTCGGTGACCGACGGCTACCTGAACACCCTGCCGCCCGTTCTGATGGCAAACCGCGCACGCCTCATCGACGAAGCGGGAAAAGGCAACTGGGTAGACCTGAGCACACTCGGCAAAAACCAGATACGCGCCTCCGTCAAAGCGCAGATTCATCCGGACGGACAGATCACGGGAAACCGCAGCGCAATCTACATCGGCCAGTATGCAGCCAACCTCCGCAGACGTTATCATGCCGCCAAAGACAGCACGGAATTTATCAACAAGCTGGAAACGGAAGAAAATATCAAAGTCAAAAAGTTCCAGACCAGAGAGATAGATGTCTTCTCGTCCAAAGTAACGGAATCTCTCGATTTTGAGAAACAGGCGACGGTGAACGACAATCTGATCTACGTCAATCCCATGATTTTCCTGCACGTCAGCAAGTGTCCGTTCATTCAGACCGAAAGGCAGCTGCCGCTCGAAATGCCGTATACGGAACATCTCTTACAGGCAACCATGCTCACCATCCCCGAAGGCTATGCGGTAGAAGAACTTCCGCAGTCGATGAATCTCAAAACGGAAGACGGGCAAGACATGGTACGGTACAACATCAGCCAGACAGCAAACACGATCAACATCACCTATACATTTATCGCCAACAAGCTGCTCCATCTCGCAACCGAATATCAAACGGTCAAGATGTTTTGGGAAAAAGTTGCCGAGAAGAATAACGAGCTGATCGTGCTGAAGAAACTATAACCGGCTGCCAGCCGGCATACTATTGAACAAAGAATAAAGTAATAACAGAATCCTATGATCAACCATTCGCCAACCCGACTCCTCGGACTGCTCTGCACTTGCCTGAGCTTTTGCCTCCTGCCTGTCCGTGCACAAGGCATCGCCGACAACTCCAACTCCATCATCGTAGAAGCGCAGACGGAAGTGATCTGCAAATCGATGACCCAATCCGTCGAGCGGGAAACCCGCACTGTCATCATTCTGAACAAGAAGGGACTGGACGCGGCACATTTCTTCTGTAGTTGCGATATGTTCCGTTCGTTGCAGAAATTCTCCGGAGAACTGATCAACGCTTCGGGACAAAGCGTGCGAAAGATCAAGAAATCGGAACTGCTGAAGAGCGAATACAGTTCGTCGCTCTCTACGGACGACTACCTTTATTATTACGAATGCAACTACCCCTCCTTCCCCTTCACCGTGAAATACGTATGGGAAGTGAAATGCAACAACGGACTGATAGGCTACTCTACCTTTATGCCGCAAACGGACTTCAACCAAGGAGTGGAAAAATCCGCCTACCGCATCGAACTGCCTGCCGGACAGCAGTGCAGACATCGGGCACTGAACACGGACGGGAAAAACATTCAGATTAAAGAATCCACCGGTCCCGAAGGGCAGCAGATCATAGAAGTGTCCGCCACCCAGCTGCCGCCCATACAGAGCGAGCCATTCGGTCCCAGCTTCGCCCAATTATTCCCGCGCGTCTACTTCGCCCCCTCCGCCTTCAGCTTCGACAAGACGCAGGGCGACATGAGCACGTGGCAAAAATACGGGGAATGGCAATACGACCTCCTCAACGGTCGCGACCAGCTCACCGAACCGTTCAAAAGCAAACTGCACGAATTGACGGCAAACTGCGGCACCGACCGTGAGAAAGTAAAAGCGGTCTACGACTATCTGGCGAAGACCACCCGTTACGTCAGCATCCAGCTGGGAATCGGCGGACTGCAACCCATCGCCGCCACCGACGTCTGCCGCACCGGATTCGGCGATTGCAAGGGACTGTCCAACTACACCCGTGCCATGCTGAACGAGCTGGGCATTCCGTCCACCTATACAGTGATCAGCACCACCAACGAACGTCTGCTGCCCGACTTCTCCAGTGCCAACCAGATGAACCACGTCATTCTGCAAGTGCCTCTCCCGCAGGACACACTTTGGCTGGAATGCACCAATCCGCAGCTTCCTTTCGGCTATGTCCATCAGGACATTGCCGGACACGACGCCCTGCTCATCGAACCCACCGGAGGCAGAATGTACCGGCTGCCCACCTATCCCGACTCGCTGAATACACAACAGATCACCGCACGGATTTCACTCTCTCCCACCGCAGAAGCAAAGATAGAGGTCAATGAAGTGTCCCGACTGTTCCAGTACGAGAACGAGGCGGGAATCGTCTATCTGGAACCCAACAAGCAGAAAGACCGCATCCGATCAAACATCAACCTTTCGCAAGCCGACATCCTGCGCCTGCAAATCAGCGAATGCAAGGAGGCAAGCCCGTCTATCACGTTCAACTATACGGCAGGCAGCAATCAGTACGGACATAAAACGGGAAACCGCCTGTTTATCCCTGTCAATGTGTTCCGCAAAGGGTTCAGTGTGCCGCATGTCACAAAGCGCACGCATCCCATCCACGTCAATTCCGGTTATGCGGACACCGACAGTATCCGCATTCAGCTGCCCGAAGGATATGCCATCGAAGGACTTCCACGACCGGTGGAGCTGAAAAGCAAGTTCGGCAGTTTCCATTCTTCCGTTCAGGTGAAGGAGGAAGAAGTGCTGGTGGTTCACAGCCTATGGATGCGCAAAGGGATTTATGCTCCCGAAGAGTATGCGTCATTCCTCGATTTCCGTAAACAAGTAGCAGAACAGTATAATAACAAAATTATATTAAAGAGAATATGAAGATATACAAAAAGACAGAACTTCCCAGACATGAGGAAGAAGAGTTTTCAGTCATAGTACTGACTTGTGACGAACACGGAGAAACCAATCTTGGGTTTTATAACTTTGACACGGAAGATTGGAGTTTTCTTTCGGAAGCTGACAAAAGTTATAGAGACTCTGAATTTGTATGGATATACCCACCAGCCAATCAGATGAAAGAGTTTTTGATAAAATCAATCAAAGCTGAACGCGAATCAGCTCCACCTTCATCGAAGGAAAACTGGTTTAGAAAGAAAACCCAACCTATTAAAAAGAAAATCACTCTGGCTTTCAAGAAAAAATAAAAGTGTACCTTTGCGGCGCTAACCAAAGCCGAAAGGAAACATTGGAAAATAAAAGATACAATAACGTCGAAGAATGGGCGAACACGCTCAGTCACGGGGCAGGTATACTGCTTGGAGTCATAGCCGGATATGTCCTGCTCGCGAAAGCGGCGACGGGTGTCGAACCGAAGTGGGCGGTAGCTTGTGTAACCGTCTATCTGTTTGGCATGCTGTCTTCTTATGTCAGCTCCACCTGGTATCACGGCAGCCGTCCGGGTAAGCTGAAGGAATTGCTTCGCAAATTCGATCACGGAGCGATCTATCTGCACATTGCGGGGACGTACACCCCGTTTACACTGCTCGTCATGAGGCACGCAGGCGGTTGGGGATGGGGAATTTTCTCTTTTGTCTGGCTGTCGGCTATCGTCGGTTTTATACTGAGTTTCAAGAAACTGAAGGAACACAGTAACCTGGAAACCATTTGTTATATAGCTATGGGAGCCTGCATTCTCGTGGCTATGAAGCCTTTGATGGATCATTTAGCAGAGATGGGAGCCGGTCCGGCTTTTTGGTGGCTGATAGGCGGGGGAGCTTCGTATATCATCGGGGCAGTGTTCTATTCGCTGCGCAAGCCGTATATGCACGCTACGTTCCATCTGTTCTGTCTGGGAGGAAGCATAGGGCATATCATAGCGATCTGGCTGATATTGTAAGTAAAAGAAAGCCGTCAGGCAGAGTTCATCATTTCAATACGATGCCTCATCATTCAACACAAAAATTTCTTCCACCGGAACCCCGAAATAACGTGCTATCCTCAGCGCAAGAATGGTAGAGGGGATAAACTTTCCGGTTTCTACCGTATTGATCGTCTTTCGGGTTACTCCAATGGCTACAGCCAGTTCTTCCTGGCTGATATTCTTCATCGCCCTGTAGACCTTTATTTTATTGAGTAGTTCTTTATTTTCCATCTTTATAAGGGTTATACAGGAGCAATCTTCTTATTTCTGAAGCAAGCATCGCTACGGTAAATATAATCAAAGCACCCATACGTACCGAGAGATTAAAAAAGTCTCCAAAGCAATAAACTAACACCCCCATTTGCATAGCCGCATAAAAACCTGCCGACAAAGCCTTGTAATTGTATACTGAATATATTTCACTATCCAAAGCTCCCATCAATTTCTTGTCTTTTTTTATTCTTTCCAAAATATCAGAGGTCCTTATTGCTATTACGACAAACAGTAAAAGTGTAAATCCTAATGTATACCACAAGCTTCCATAGAATATTTTCTTGCCTGTATCAAGACAATATGTTTCCCACATTACTCCTCCTATGACCAACAATCCAGCAATTACCCGCATCAAAAGAGCATTAAACCTTTTAATCTCCATTTTCTCAATCGTAATATTTTCCATAATCATAGAATTTAGTCCATATTCTTATCTTTATATTTCACCCATAGGTTCCAAAAAGAAACCTTTAGGTTACAAATATAGATATTAAATATTATATTCCAAGCAATCATCCATCTATTTTTTAATTCTTCCGTTTTTGTTGAACCAAACACTCCCTTTCATTCGTTATATAGATAGAGACTCTAAAACTGCAAGAACAATGAACTGGGAAAATCACCTGATCAAAGACCTCCAATGGTCGAATGAAATTATCAACAGAGAAGCGAAAGAACGTGTGGCACGTGAGATCGCCGCCACAGCCAAAGCAGGCGACGTGATAGGAGCCGGCTCCGGTTCCACCGTCTACCTCACTTTGTTTGAGCTGGCAAAGCGGATTCATGAAGAACACCTGCACCTGGAAGTGATTCCCGCCTCTCAGGAAATCTCCATGACTTGCATACAACTGGGCATCCCGCAGACCACCCTGTGGAACAAACGCCCCGACTGGACATTCGACGGAGCGGATGAGGTAGACCCCGACCGCAACCTGATAAAAGGACGTGGCGGAGCCATGTTCAAAGAGAAGCTGCTGATCAGAAGCAGCGGCAAAACCTTCATTATCGTCGATCCCAGCAAACTTGTCAATACCTTGGGAAGCAAATTCCCCATACCGGTAGAGGTGTTCCCGAATGCACTGTCATACGTCGAAAAAGAACTGTACCGACTGGGGGCTTCCGAAATTTCACTACGTCCCGCCCACGGAAAAGACGGTCCTATTTTGACAGAAAACGGAAACTTTATCCTCGATACCCATTTCCATTATATTGACGCTTCGCTGGAGGAACAGCTGAAAACAATCACAGGCGTTATTGAAAGCGGACTTTTCATCAATTATGACATTGAGGTAGTCGTAGCCAGATAATACAGGAACATAGCATAGCGAAAAATCGCTTTTTTAACACTTCAATCTTCCTTACACCCGGTCTATCTTTGCAGCCGACTTAAGGAAGCGACTATTCTGTACTCTTTAAACATAGTGAAAGCACTATTCTCCCTTCTTTATCTCATACTATCATTTATCAATAAAAACAAAAAAACATAGTATGGAAAGGCAAAGCTTACCACAAAGCAAAAATTTACAATTTCAATTTTCTTTTTTTAGAAATACTTGGAGCAAGGAGTCTACCATAATCACCCTGCACAACCTTTATCTGCAAACCATCGGCACACTTTGGAAAGCACAAACCGAATGCTACCGCAAACTGCAAGACCGTCCCGACCGCAGCAATGAAGCCAAAATGGTAAAAGACGCCATGCCTGTCGTCATCATCGAAGGTATCTGCCGCCCGCATTGTAGCCATGCCGCAGCCAATCTGGAAAAGATGAGCCGACTAGCCATGTACGACCTCGACCACCTGAACGAACGAACATCTGCCGTCAAAGCCCTTTTCCGTGCTCTACCCTACGTGGCTTACACGCAGACCAGTATCTCCGACAGAGGCCTCAAAGTCGTCGTATTTCTCGATACCCGCACCCCGGAAGAGTATCCCCTCGCCTACGCCATCTGCCAGCAGACACTGGAACGCATCGCCGGACATCCGTGCGACGAACAATGCGCCCGCATCACCCAACCCTGCTCTTGCGTATGGGATGCCGACGCCTACTACAACCCCGCTCCCGAACCTTATCCGTGGAGGGAAGAACTCGACACCGACCCTTCGTTGACCAACCTGATCAAGGATAAAAGAAACCTCCCGGGCAGCAACGGCAACCCTTATGCCACCAGTAACGGTTCCTCCTCCCCCTTCCCTCCCGCTACCGAAGCCTGCGGATACATCGAAACCTTCGCCCGTAACTTCACCCACTACCACCCCTGGCAGAAAGGCAACCGCCACGAATCAATGCTGGCAATGGGAAGAAGCGCACGACGTAAGGGATTTTCGAAAGAAGAGCTTGAAAAATTAACATCTGTTATGTCAGTAGAGATCGTGAGAAACGGCTACACGCTGCAAGAACTCAGAAAAGACTTATCGGCTGGATATCAATACGTTGACCTATCTTATGTACCTCAAGAGACCAACAATTCACTGACAGTACTGACAACTGACACCTTTAGGCCTGTTTCTGTGGCAAACGAATGGGAAAGAGGAGATGAATTGTCCATAAAAAATGAAGAATTACGAGGTTCTACTCCCTGCATTCCGGACGAAGTATACGACCGTCTTCCCGACTTTCTGAAAAGAGCCATGAAGCCGGCACGCAGCAAACGCGAACGCGATATACTGCTTCTGGGACTGATCGCCAACCTGAGCGGATGCCTGCCACAAGTCCGCATCAGTTTCGACCAGCGTCCTTACAGTCCGCAACTCTACACCCTGATTATTGCTCCTCCCGCCACCGGTAAAGGACTTCTCACACTGGCAAACATGCTTCCACGAGAAATCGAGAATTATCTGAAAGGAGAAAACAAACGAAAAAAGGATGCCTACGACCGTGAACTCACGGAATGGGAACGAACCAACCAACAAATCAAAAAAGGAACGCAATCTACAGCAGCCTCCCCTGCTCCCATGCCCGAACCACCGGAATATTATCACCTCTGCGGTGCTCCCAGCACTTCCAGAAACCAAATTATCCGCCGGCTGAAAATCAACGGAGACCTCGGACTCATTATCTGTGCTACCGAATTAGACATGATCTCCGGTGCCATCAAGCAGGATTACGGCAAGCACGACGACGTGTTCCGTGCCGCCTACCATCATGAACCGGTAGCCACGGACTATAAGGTAGACGGCGAACTCATCTGCGCCGAAGTGCCACGCCTGGCACTCTGCCTGTCCGGCACCCCCAACCAACTGGCCAACTTTATCCGCTCTATGGACAACGGACTTTTCTGCCGTTTCTCCATCTACACCTGCGGAGCACGATGGAAATACCGTTCGGCAGCCCCCATCAAAGGACAGGAGGATTATATCACACTCTACAAGGGATTCGGCAAGGAAGTATTGGAGATGTACTTCTTCTTCCAGCAATCTCCTACGGAAGTCACGCTGAGCGACAGACAATGGGAGGAACATACCGCCTACTTCGACTGTCTGCTCAACGAAGTGGCCAGCGAACAAGCGGACGCGCCGGGCTCTATCGTACTCCGTGGCGCACTGATGGTGGCACGTATAGCTTCCATCTTCACCGCCCTGCGCAAGTATGAAGGTGCCATGCACATGAAGGAATACATCTGTACAGACGAGGATTTCCATGCCTCCATGCAGATCGTACAAACCATCCTCAACCACAGCCTGTTGGTCGCCTCCTCACTACCGGGAGAGAAAATGAAACCTCAACCTATGCAGTCATACTTCCGAATCCGGTCGGTCGTAGAAAGCCTCCCTAAGACTTTTACTTACAAACAGATTAAAGAGAAAGCACTGACAGAAGGTATCAGCGAACGAAGTACCTGTAGATATCTAAAGAATCTCATCGAGCTAAAATACATTGAGAAACAGACAGATAAATATATCAGGATGAAAGAATTCACAGACAAATAAGCACTAAGTGGCAGTTGGCAGTGGCAGTAACGGAAAATGCCCGATAAATTGGTATAGAAAACGTACATCAAAATAAAGAAGGACGTCAGAAACGGGACAGAAACCAGTACAAGAGAGAAGCAAAGCATGTACAAGAACAAAGAGATGTAAGTACTAGAATGAGGAAAGAGAAGTACTGAAACTGCCTCTATCAAGTACAAGAAAGAATCAAAGCATGTACAAGAAGAGAGAAAGAGAAGTACAACAATCGGCTGAATGATATACTGAAAACCGGAAAAAGACGTATGAACAGCAGCAGAGGAAGGTACTTCATTCTCTCTTTTTTTAAGGCTCGCCCAAATGACGGACTATCTGTTCCACCTCCTGCCGCAGGAAACGATGCCGCCGTGCATTATATCCGATGCCACCCAACGCCTGCATTAACGGCTGGCATTGCTTGATCCATCTCATCAGTGTTTTAAGAGCTGTCTCTGCCGAACGTCCCGGACAATAAAGCAGAGCCAGCTCTACTTTGTCATAGGCTCTCATTTCAAAATTTTTCTCTTCAATTAATTCTTTCATAATCTCGTTTTATTAGCATTTTATAATGGTATAAAGGTACTAATAAAAGTTCGTTTTGTAAAATAATAAGCAGATTTTATTGAGATGAATACAGACTTTTCCGGATAAAAAAGGATATCGGCGGACACCTGCGGACAAATACAGACAAGCAAAGAAAATAATTAGAACAGGGGGAGCGATTAACCAATAATAAGTAGTATCTTTAGCGAAACAAACGAAATCAAAATGGAAAATCAAAACCATGCGTTCAACTATGCATATCTACTCAAACAAGTAAAAGCAAGAGTACTACTAGCACAAAAAAAGGCGATTTACACAGCCAATGAAGAAATGCTTTCAATGTATTGGGATATTGGCAAACTACTGTCCGAGAGTCAAAAACAAATAGGTTGGGGAAACAATGCCCTGGAGAAACTCGCCAATGACTTGAAGAATGATTATCCGGAGATGAAAGGATTCTCTGTCAGGAACTGCCAGTTCATGATACAGTTCTATAATGAATATAATCAGCAACTTACAAATACGAAACGGGCCGTTTCGTATTTGAACAATAATGAAATAGTCCTACCTGTCAGCAAATTAGGCTGGTCACATAATATAACCTTAATGCAACGCACTAAAGACATAAAAGCCCGCTACTGGTACATGATCCAATGCCTGAAAAACGGTTGGAGCCGGGATTTCCTTATCGAGGCAATCAAGCAAGACTATTACCATTCTCACGGAGCATTGGCTAGTAACTTCGACACCACTCTTCCCGAAATACAAGCCAAGCAAGTAAAAGAGACATTAAAAGACCCCTATATTTTTGATATGCTTACGTTCACCGAAGAGTACGACGAAAGAGATATTGAACTGGGCCTTATAAAACATATCGAGAAGTTTCTCGTCGAAATGGGTGCAGGCTTCGCCTTTATGGGCAGGCAATACCATATCGAAGTATCAGAAAAAGATTTCTACATTGACATTCTTATGTACAATGCCTTCATGCATAGATATCTGGTCGTAGAACTTAAGAGAGGAGAATTTCAACCCGAATATATCGGCAAACTCAATTTCTATTGCTCGGCTGTAGACGATATCCTTTGCCGGGAGGGAGACAATCCGACCATCGGACTGCTACTCTGTCAAAACAAAGACCAGATTATGGCGGAATATGCCTTACGGGATGTACATAAACCTATAGGAATCTCCGATTATGAACTTGGTCAAGCCCTGCCGAAAGATATCAAATCCGGACTTCCCAGCATCGAAGAGTTGGAAAACAAACTTAGCCGGGACCTACAAGACATAGACAATAAAGAATAAGACATAGCATAACATAGTCCTAAACCCCAATCAGGAACGAATCGTTCCATTCCCTGATGTGAACTGAACAGTATTATTCAGCTTGCATCAGGGAATTTCTTTTTAATCCCGGCCTCAAACCACCACAAGAACAGACATCCGCAGACATTTACGGATAAAAAAAGACATCGGCGGACACCTGCGGACAAATACAGACATCGCCCATCCCCACCGCCGTACTTTTGTCATGTCACAAGCAAGGAACCACTTGTGACGCAACACTTTATTATCATTTATTCAAGAACTTAAAACCAGTAAAGAAATGGCAAAAGTATTTTCATTCACCAGCGTGCTCCGCAAGAACATGATGGAAAAAGACAAGCCGGACCTGTATTACGCTCTCGCCAAATCGAGCGGAGAGATCGATATAGATGAAATGGCAGAACGCATCCAGCGTTCGAGTACTGTGAACTGGGCAGACGTAGTGTGTGTGCTGCGTGCCCTGCAGACGGAAATGATCGACAGTTTCAAAAAAGGAGAGATCGTCCGTCTGGGGAATATCGGCTCGTTCTATGTCACTTTGCGCAGCAATGGCGTACTCGTCCAAAAGGACGTGAAAGAAGGATTGATCAAAGGCGCCCGTGTCCGCTTCCGCCCCGGAAAGGAGATTAAAGACGCACTGAAAACGCTGGACTACAGCAAGTACAAACCGGAAAACAGCGAAGGAGACAAGACCGATCCGGAAAACCCCAAACCCAAGCCGGACCCCGATGACGGTGACGAAGAAGCTCCGGACCCAACCGTATAAGGCAATCATAAACCGGGGATTTACCAAATCTGACGAATCATGAGAAAGATCGATTTAATCGTGATCCACTGTTCCGCAACACGGGTGGACCGGACACTGACGGCCTTTGACCTGGAGACGCTGCACCGGCGACGAGGATTCAACGGAACAGGTTATCACTACTATATCCGCAAAGACGGGACAACACTTCTCACCCGTCCCATCGAACGCATCGGGGCACATGCAAAAGGATTCAATGCGTCGAGTATCGGAATCTGCTATGAAGGCGGTCTGGACTGCCGGGGACGCCCAGCAGATACACGGACGCCGGAACAACGTGCCTCCCTCCGCCTGCTAGTGAACCAACTGAAGCAACGTTTTCCCGGCTGCCGGGTGTGCGGACACCGGGATCTCAGTCCGGATCTGAACGGAGACGGGGAGATCGAACCGGAAGAGTGGATCAAGGCGTGTCCTTGCTTTGAGGTAAAGGAAAGCCTGTGAGGACAATATAAATGAGCAAAGGTATAAAGACGTTTTCAGGAAGTAATTAATCTTTTAAAGTATCGGAAAGGAGGTGTGTAAATTATGGCAATGAAGAAATCCCTTTGGGATATGATTCTGAAAGTAGTCATCGCGGTGGCTTCGGCAGTAGCGGGCGTGTTGGGCGCTAATGCGATGAGTCTGTAAGAAAGTCAAAAATGAGGTCCGCCACCAAGATATCTGTTTCAGCTGCCACAGCAGTATACAGAAATATTTGTGGCGGACTTAGTATACAAAAATCAATAAACTAATAATGAAAATGAAATATATATTATTCACCATAGCTTTTCTATTGGCAAGTAATTGCCTGAAAGCGCAAGGGCAATTTGAGAAAGTAATTGGGTTGACAGGGGCACAAGGCTTTCCACAACCGGGTGTCAGTAATGCCAACACTCAAGGTAAAATACCTGTCGGACTATATACCGGAACTCCGAATATCTCTATCCCATTGTACGAATTTAAGTTAAGAGATAATATCCAACTTCCAATCAACCTCAATTATCATATTTATAATGTAAAACCCAACAACCTACCCAGTGAAGTGGGATTGGGATGGAGCCTTGAATGCGGAGGATGTATTACCCGGATAATTAAAAATGAGCCAGATATTTCTTATGAAAGTTCTAGCAATGAATACAAGCCTATAACCACCGAAGCTGATTTATTAACCACAGCAGACATTCTAGTAAGAGTATCCGGTAACTATATTAATACCCAAGACGAGTATCAATTTAACTTTCTCGGTTACACCGGAAGCTTTATGTATAGTCAAGAAAAGAGCAAGTGGATGGTTCAATCAGATTCTGACATCAAAATTGAATTTACCTCGAATACTTACAATAATACCCGTTCTCAACTTACCAGTCCACTTTCTCAATTTTACAACTATTGCAGATCAGAAGGAACCGGATTTAAGAACCCTTTATCATGTTGGTTGATTGATTCGTTTACACTGACCACGCCAGACGGTTATAAATACATATTTGGAGGAACCGATAAAACAGATTACAATCTACCTTTCAAGGGATTCTTAAACCTTCCTGCTCCCATCACCTGGCATCTCTCTAAAATCATAACTCCTGCAGGACATGAAATAGAATTCACCTACGAAATTATGCCGTTTCAAATAAATGGAAATATGTCTTTCTGTATAAGCTTGGATGCTCTATTCTGGCAAACAGCAATGAGTTATGATTATGAATTACTAGCCCCTGTACAACTTGCAACAGTCAAAGATGTAACAGACAATAAAATACTTGCCCGGTTTCATTACTCCCCAAGTACACAATTACCCTATGACTCACAGTATGCATGGGAAACCTGTATGGACCATGGGCCAGCTACATTTTTTACAAAAGAAAAGAATTTCACGTTAAACAAGCTAAACTCCGTGGTAATATTGGATAAGATAAACTATCAGTTTACTTACACTAATAGCTCCACTGAGCGATTAAAACTGAAAACACTGACTAAAACGACTCCATCAGGAACCCAATCGACCTATTCACTAAATTATTTCCCCAATCACCTACCCGGATATAATACAGGACACTATGACAACCTCGGATTCAATAACGGTGAAAATTTCTCATACTATTTCAGCAAAGAGTTCTTTGAAAATGCAATTTTTGCTGACAAGCAGATAGCCGAAGGCAAAGAGTATACCAACAAAAGAATGGGAGACAAGGGAGGATTTCGTGTGACTGCAGAAATGCTAAAATCCATCACATACCCCACACATGGAAGAACAGAATTCATTTATGAACCCAACGTCATATCCAGTATGGTGTCAGCAGACCGGAAAACAGTACAAAGTGCCCATTTACCTTATCCAGGCACTCCAGATTATACATATCCGGGAGGTCTCCGTATCAAAGAAATCAACAACTACGATAGCAATGATGAACTACTGACAAGAAAGCACTATTACTACACAAAAGAATTCACACCGACAACAAAGGAAGGTGTCTCTTCCGGTATTCTATCTTTCACTCCACAATACCTTTGGGGTTGGCAGCTATACAATCTCCTCAAATCACAAAACGGAGGACCCGAATATTATACCTTGAATGTCATCATGTCTCAAGCATCCAATCCGCTCTGGTACAACAGTCGGGGAGAGTATATCGGATATTCTAAAGTCATAGAGTGCAATGAAGACAAAAATGGGAAACTGATAGACGGATATACTGTCCATACATTCAGCAATTTCGGACCAGGTTATATGGACGAAGATCCCATAGCTATGTTGAATAATAAGTTCTCCCGTGAATACCCTCCTCATGTCGGTACCCCTTATAGTCCATACACTCCATGTTCATCAAACGCACTAAAGCGCGGAATGCTCTTAAGTAAAGAACAATTCGACTGTGCCGGTCATGTGAAACAAAAAGAACTATTCGAATATACTCCTATACAGAAAGATTCCATACTCATCACGGAGATAACCACTACTAATGTCATGGACTATAATTCAGACGACCCTACACTGGGATTCCTGAGGTTTGCTTTCGGAGGTACCTACTATCAAAAATTCTACAGCAACCTACTTTCGGAAAAACGGACTATCACTTACAATGACAATGGAAACACTATTGAGTATAAAGATAAATACGAATATAACTCCGTCAACAAACAGATAAAGCTGAAAACCAGTGAAGACGGAGCCGGAAATGTATACGAAGAAAAGACGCGATACGTGCCGGACATGCTGATATTTCCATTTGTACCTCCCTATAGTTCTTTCTACCAGATGAATCAGCTACACTTCACCGACTATCCATTGGAAGTGACAAAGATAAAAAACGGAAAAGTAACTGAGAATGAGACATATTTCTATAAGTTACTGACTGCAGACAGCAAAAGCTTAGTGAAAGACAAAGTATCCATACTGGGAAAACATGCTGATGCTGCAACATACCAAGGACTCCATAATGTGGGCAACGAGTTAGTAGCCGATGTTTCTAATATTCCCGCAACCACATACCTAGCATACGACTCTTACAGCAACCCGACTCATATCCGTAACGAAAAAGACAAAACAGAAACTGTCTACCTGTACGGATACAAAGGCAAATATGCAATTGCGGAAATCAAGAACAGCGATTACGAATCAGTTACAGGACTATTGGGAAATGATCTTATCAAAAGACTGGCAGACGCAACGAAGCCCAGCTATTCAGACATGCAGGAAGTTGAAGATTTGAGAACGCAATTACCGGCATCATTTATCACTACTTATGAATATATCCCATACATAGGTATCAGTAAAATTAGAGATCCCAAGAATGTTTCTACCTATTTTAAATACGATGATTCTGGACGTCTGATAGAAAAGACCGACCATAAGGGCGAACTGATTAGTTCATATAAATATTCAAACAACCTCTAAAAAGATAAATTTATGAAAATTATTATTTATATTACAGCTCTAATATGCAGCTTACTCGCCAGTCCTGCATTGGCGACAGAAACCGGGCAAATATCCATGACCGACATGGGGCTAAAAGTCACATCTTCTCCTGAAAGCACTCTCTACGAAGGAGATACTTGGATGATAACAGCAAGGAACAACTTTAGCTTGAACGAAGCAGAAATCAAAAACTTCGTTCCTTCACGCATATCAGAAGAATTGCGTCCGTACGTGAGACTTTCCAAAGTTGAGTTTGCTTCTAATTCAAACGGTACATGCAACCTTTACTTTCACATAACGGCCGATCCGACAGATACGATACGGTTCGTTATCAAAGAATCCCCTCAGGATTTTCCGATAGAAATAACGCCAGCTGAAAGTAGACATGGAGAGATATCTTTATCCGATCTGGGATTGAGAGTAACGACTTCTATAGATTCACATCTCGAATACGGAGGTCAGTGGATAGTAACGATGGAAAACAAAAATCACTTATTCACTGCAGAAATCGAAAGGCTCGTGCCTTCAAGAATAACGGAAGATTTAAGAAGATGTTTAAGGCTCACAGGGGTAGGAATTTCAGACATATCATCCGAGTTCGTCGTACTCTTTTTTGATGTAACATTCGAAACAACATTTCCAGTACACTTCATTATCAAACAGTCACCTCAAAACATTCCAATAGAAATATTACCTATTGGAAGAGACAACTATATTTCCACAACGAATTATCTGGATAACACAAGAAGTGGGGGAAGAAAAGAAATTACTTACTACAACGGTCTGGGATATCCATCGCAGAAAATAGAAGTGGGTACTTCCAATAAGAACAAGAGTATATACCATCCGATCGTTTATGATAACTTGTTAAGAGATGATACCAAATCGTATTTGCCATACGCACAAGGTTCGAACACAGAAATGATGGACTTGCGCTCTACCGAAAGCCTGCAGGATTTCTATGCTTTTAACTATAAGGAATATACTTATCACTTTTCAGAAAAAGTCTACGAAGATTCACCTTTGGGAAGAGTACGGGAAGTGTATGGTCCCGGAAGCGACTGGCGTTCGCAAAAAGCAAGTACCAAATTCAGTTATCTGAGTAACATAGCCGGAAACGATACGCTCAACTGCCTTCGGTTTGAAATGACAGAAAAAGACAACCAAAGCATGGAACTGAAAGTAGCCGGCAACTGCACATCTTCCGAACTGTACGTCACCCGGACTGAAGACGAAGATCGCCAGGTAACATTGGAATTCAAGAATAAATTCGACCAAGTAGTACTTAGCCGGCAAATTGAGCACAACAAGGGCAGTAAGACGAATTACGACACTTATTATCTTTATGATGAGTTCGATAATTTAAAAGCGGTACTTCCACCTATGATATCCGCTCAACTCGTAACCGGCAACAGTTATTCGAGCCTAACTTCCGCATCCTTAGCTCAATACGCCTATCTCTATAAATATGATATGCGCAACCGGTGCATAGGTACCAAATTACCGGGCTGCAGTTGGGAGTACAAAGTCTATGACTTGGCAGACCGCCTTATCTTCTCCCAAACAGGAGAGCAACGAAAAAGAGGTGAATGGCAATTTGCATTGCCCGATGCAATGGGACGCGAATGTATCACGGGCATTTGTAAAAACGCCATAGACCCATTCAACAACCCGATACTGAATACATGCGTCAAATGTGAACGTACGAACAACGCTTCTCTTCTCGGTTATTCCGTAACCGGAGTCGCACTGAATTCAGCCACAGTGCTTACCGCCAAATATTATGACGACTATCAGTTTAAGATGCAGAACGGCACCCTGATTTCCAACGGCAGTTTGAATTATGAAGCAAACAGCGAGTTCGGAGAAAGATATACGACTAGTTCGCAAGGCTTGCAGACCGGAAATGCGGCAGCCCGACTGGATAAAAACGGCTCTGTGACAGGATACGACTATACCGTTACTTACTATGATTATAACGGCCGTGCCATTCAGACAAAATCGACCAATCATCTGGGAGGATACGAAAAGACATACACTGCTTACAACTTTACAGGACAACCTGTGCACACCAAGCATATCCACTCCAAAAGTAACTCCGATCTGATCGAAGAAAGCAAACATACTTATGATCATGCAGGACGCATATCCGAAACCGTGCAAATCGTAAACGGAAAGGATTCCACTCGCCTTGCCTACCTCTATGACGATTTAGGCAACATTAAAAGCTTAACCCGGACAAATGGCTCTTTTACATTAACTACGACCAATGCATACAATATCCGCAATTGGTTGACCTCTATCGAAAGCCCGGTATTCAAGCAAACACTACATTATACGGATGGAACCGGTGTCCCCCAGTATGGCGGCAACATCAGCAGTATGACGTGGAGTGTAAGAACTGATAGGATTAACCGCAATTATAATTACTCTTACGATGGTCTGAACCGATTAACTAATGCTGTTTACAACGAAGGCAGTTCCTCCGTTCAAAATGCAAACAACTTCAATGAACAAGTGACTGGCTATGACAAGCAGGGTAACATCACAGGACTAAAGCGTTATGGGCAAACCGGACAAAGCAGTTACGGATTAATTGACGACCTATCTCTTACTTACACAGGCAATCAGCTCAAGAAAGTGACAGACAGCGCCACAAGTTCAGCATACGCGAATGGTTTCGAGTTCAAGGACGGTGTGAATCTGGACACGGAATATTCCTACGACGAAGACGGTAATTTAACAAAAGATTTGAATAAAAACATTTCTGATATCCAATACAATTTCTTAAATTTACCACGTCGGATACAGTTTAAAGACGGTAGTGAAATTTCTTACCTATATAGCGCAGACGGAACAAAACTCCAGACTACACATATAATCGCAGGAAACACCACTACAACCGACTACTGCGGCAAAGTGATCTATGAAAATGGAAGCCGGGACAAGCTATTGACCGAACAGGGATATTTCTTTATAGCAGATAAAAAGTTCCACTACTACATCCAAGACCATCAGGGAAACAACAGAGTGGTTGCCAGCCAGGATGGAACGATAGAAGAAGTGAACCACTATTATCCGTTCGGAGGAATATTCGCTTCAAATTCATCTGTTCAACCTTTTAAGTATAACGGCAAAGAGCTGGATAGAAAAGCGGGACTGGATTGGTATAACTACGGAGCAAGACAGTATGACCCCGTGTTGGGAAGATGGCATACGATGGACCTGATGGCGGAAAAGTTCTATAAGATTAGTCCATACACTTACTGTTTGAACAATCCTATCCTATTAGTAGATCCCAATGGAATGTGGCCCACATGGGGAGGAATAAGCAGAGGATTAAGCAACGTCTTTAAGGGTACTCTAAGTTTTACCAATGGAGCTGCACGGGCTATGGCAGATAACATACTGCTTGGACAAACGTCACTCCGTGAAACCGGAATATACAGCAACGCATCTGCCTACAACGCCGGACAGGATGTTGGTGATATCATAAGTATTTTTGCAGGAGCAGCAGAGATTGTTAATGGTTTCGAAGAAGCAGTGGGCGGAGTGGCACTCAGTCCGGAAACCGCAGGAATTTCTTTGGGGGTTACCGCGAAAGGCGTGTATGATATCACTCACGGCTCATTGATGGGCACAAGTGGATTCATGAAGCTATTCTCCAAAAAAGGAAGAGTTAGCGAAGGTAGTAATAACGGAAGCGGGTATTCAAAGTCTAGCGGGAAGAATGAAAAGCATTCGAATATTGATAAAAGACAACAAGCTGCAAATGATTATAGTACAGCAAAAGAGAAATATGATAATTTAAAATCTAAAACAAATAAAACTGCGAAAGAGAAAAAAGAATTAGAAACATTGAAAAAACAAAGAGATCACTATAAAAAACAGATGGATTATGCAGGAGACCATGACCATCAAAGAGGTAGAGGAGGTAATTAAAATGAAACTATTTACATTTATTGCTGACTATAAAGGTGGGACATACATTAGTCAGTATGTAGCAAAGACATTAGAAGAAGCCTTGAACTTATGGATAAATAATGTCGATTTTTTTACAGATAAACAGTTGAAGTCATTTAAGAAGAATATCAAATATGGTGATATAGATCCTCCTACCAAATTAAATGGTCTAAGTAATGTTTGGTGTACATGTTTTATTGTATTTAGTACTCTTTTGCTTCTTAATATAGTAGAGACAGTAAAAAAAACGACTAATAAAACATCCTAGCATAGAACAATATATTCCTACATTAGGGTAGATTCAAGTCTCAGAAACAACCATGAAATAATGAAATTATGAAAATATTTACTTTTGTAATCAATGCCAACGATAAACATTGCTTTGTTCATCAATATCAATCAGAAATGCCGACTAATGATTTATTTCGTAAATTAGTTCATGACACGTCTCATATAACTTCAAAAATGAAGTATTTACTTATTCGTGAATCTCTGGAATGCTATCATGATAATGGACCAGTAAAATTAGACTGCGTAAAAAACGTTTGGCGTGAAAGCTTTTTAATTGATGATCTAATATCTCTTTACAATGCGGATATAGCAAAAAAATACCACGAGGGATGTGGTGACAGAAAGTATTACAAGCTAATGTACTTATATGATGTAAACATGATAGAAACCGACACGAGCGATACAGTGTTTCCTCTGTCAGAGAAAGTCACTTTTACTTTCATCACCCATATACGTAATTTCAATGCCTCATATCAGTTTGAAGCATCGACATTAGAAGAAGGACTCATGTTATGGGCTACAAACATAGACATTTTGAACCATCAGCAACGGAAGATTCTTTTGAAATACATCCAAAAGTCTAAAAACAATCCGGTAGCAGTAGAAGGAGTCAAGAATGTATGGAGCACGTCATATCGGATATTCCGTCCGTTACTGACATTGCATATTGTTAAAACGATCTCTTGATAGAAGTCACTGACTGAACAATAACTATTAGATTATTACCCTGACATGAAACTAAAACATTTCCATGTCAGGGTATTTTTTCTTGGCTAATTCTAAAACAAATAAGAGCAGGCTCAGCAAACGCAAGGGACTCACAATACATACGCATTTGCCGGTCTACTCTTATTTGTTACTTCCCGGACGTTCTCAATGAAACATCCGGAAGATTAGAACTCCCTTTTCAGGTTCCGAAGCAGTTCTTCTTTCCTCGCTTTATACTTCTTGGAAAGAGGATTGTACGAGTAAAGGTTGGTATGTTTCAAACGTATCTCGTCTGTCTGTTCCTTTCGCCGCTCTTCCCGCTCTTCCACATCATCCGGATCTTCGGACTTACGTCTTACACCTCTCCTGCTAAACAACTGAAACTTGGATGTACCCCGAAGCTGACGAATCAGCATTTTGATAATCCGGACAATAATCTCCTGTTCCTGTTCGGAATAAGGCCTATCTACTGTCTCTGTATAGGAGAGATAATAAACTTTTAGCTCTTCTTCCAACTCTTGCAAAAAATGCATCCGCTCAACTCTGGAAAACTTCTTTCTACCAGTATGCAAATCTTTTAAAATCTTCATTTAGTCTATCTTTTTTTAAGTCTGATAAAAGCGTGAGTCCTTTAATAAGTACACTTATGGGGCATGGGACACTTAAAAGAGAGTCCGACTATTTCAATATAACAGAGAAGAAAAACTAATATTTTCCACAAGAATCATTTCTTAAAAGTTATCCAAAACGGAAAACTTTCTGTATCAGGCAGAAAGAAAAGTTTCCCGAAATTTAATGTTAAATCCTATCCAAGCTATCACAATATCCTTTATCTTTGTATCCGGTTTCGGAACTAAAAAGAGGTTTAGTCAATGAGGGAACGCTGTGCAAATCGGCGACAGTACCCGCTGCTGTAATTCTCTGTGAATCCGCACACTATGTCACTGCATCGGCAGATGTGGGAAGGCGCTGCGGGGGAGGGATAAGTCAGAAGACCTGCCGGAGTCAAATAAACATATTATTAATCACTTTCGGGAGTTAAAGTTATGAACTACGCGGAAATTTGTATCATCAAACGGGATGGTAAAAGAGAAGATTTCTCTATCAGTAAGATCAAGAATGCGATCGGTAAAGCATTCAGTGCAACAGGGATTCAGAACGAGCAGCAACTGATTGCTGACGTTACGATGAGTGTGATCAGTCAGTTCACTAACCCCACGATCACCGTGGAGGAAATTCAGGACTTAGTAGAAAAGGCATTGATGAAGGTACGCCCCGAAGTGGCCAAGAAGTACATCATCTACCGCGAATGGCGGAACACGGAACGGGACAAGAAAACCCAGATGAAGCACGTAATGGACGGCATCGTCGCCATCGACAAGAACGACGTGAACCTGAGCAACGCCAACATGAGCAGCCACACACCTGCCGGACAAATGATGACATTTGCATCGGAAGTCACCAAAGACTACACCTATAAATATCTGTTGCCGAAACGTTTTGCCGAAGCACACCAATTGGGCGATGTCCATATTCACGACCTCGATTACTACCCTACAAAGACGACTACCTGCATCCAATATGACATGGACGATCTCTTTGAACGTGGCTTCCGCACCAAGAACGGCAGCATCCGCACGCCGCAAAGCATCCAAAGTTATGCTACGCTTGCCACCATCATCTTCCAGACCAACCAGAACGAGCAGCACGGCGGACAGGCAATCCCCGCCTTCGACTTCTTTATGGCAAAAGGAGTAGCAAAGTCTTTCCGCAAACATCTGGCTTCGTTCATCAATTTCTACGTGGCGATGGAGAACGGAACACAGGCGGACGAAAAAGCAATCCGCACCTTAATCAAGGAACATCTGCCTTCTATCAAATCGACCGAAGCAGAACGCGAGACATTGCGCATCGCCCTGATAGCTCTACAAATCATTATAGACAAGGAACACCTGACACGCATCGCAGAAAAAGCGTACCAGCAAACAAAGAAGGATACGCATCAGGCGATGGAAGGATTTATCCACAACCTGAACACCATGCACTCCCGTGGAGGTAACCAAGTGGTATTCAGCTCCATCAACTACGGAACGGATACTTCCGCCGAAGGCCGCCTCGTAATCGAGGAACTGCTGAAAGCCACCATCGAAGGACTCGGAACACGTGGCGAAGTCCCCGTATTCCCGATCCAGATATTCAAAGTAAAGGATGGAGTTTCTTACTCCGAAAAGGACTTCGAGAAAGCGATGAAGGCGGAAAACATCGAAGACGCGATGCGGGGAACTTACGAAGCTCCGAACTTCGATCTGCTGCTAAGAGCTTGTCAGACTACATCGAAAGCGCTTTTCCCGAACTTCATGTTCCTGGACACGCCTTTCAACAAGAACGAGAAATGGAAAGCGGACGATCCGAAACGATATATCTACGAGTTGGCTACGATGGGATGCCGCACCCGTGTATTTGAGAACGTGGCAGGAGAAAAATCATCTTTGGGACGCGGAAACCTTTCATTCACCACGCTGAACATGCCACGTCTCGCCATCGAGGCACGCATCAAGGCGGAAAATCTGATTGAAGGCGAACGCAACAAGGATGCCATCGAACAGAAAGCGAAAGAAATTTTCATAGAATCGGTACACAATATGGCGACTCTTGTAGCCGATCAGCTGTACGAGCGCTACCAGTATCAACGCACCGCACTGGCACGCCAGTTCCCCTTCATGATGGGAAATGACGTATGGAAAGGCGGCGGCGCACTGAATCCGAACGAGCAAGTGGGCGATGCGTTACGCAGCGGTACGCTGGGCATCGGCTTTATCGGCGGACACAATGCAATGGTGGCACTTTACGGAGAAGGTCACGGACACAGCCAGAAGGCATGGGACACGCTGTACGAAGCTGTAATAGAAATGAACAAAGTGGTAGACGAATATAAAGAGAAATATAACCTGAATTATTCCGTACTTGCCACGCCTGCCGAAGGACTTTCGGGACGTTTCACCAAGATAGACCGCCGGAAATACGGTAAGATCGACGGCGTGACGGACCGTGATTACTACGTCAATTCCTTCCATGTGGATGTGAAGGAACCGATCAGCATCACCGAAAAGATCAGGCGCGAAGCGCCTTTCCACGCCATTACCCGCGGCGGACACATTACGTATGTGGAATTGGACGGGGAAGCTCAGAAGAATGTACGCGCCATTGCGAAGATCGTAAAGGTCATGCACGACGAGGGCATCGGCTACGGCTCCATCAATCACCCGGTGGATACCTGCCACAACTGTGGATACAAAGGAGTTATCTTCGATAAATGCCCGGTATGTCAAAGCGAAAACATCTTACGTATGCGTCGCATCACCGGATACCTGACAGGTGACCTCAGCTCTTGGAACTCAGCCAAACGGGCGGAAGAAAAGGATCGCGTGAAGCACTTGTAAAAGTTGAGAGTTGAGAAGGGAGAGTTGAGAGTTGGCTGCGCTGTGTGATGGCGGGCGGGGCTTTACTCTTCCTTCTTGTATATTATTTATACCCATTTATTTTTATTTTAAGATGAACACTCTCAATTCTCCACTTTCAACTCTCCACTTATTATCGACTTATCCCGAAACGATTGTTGACGGTGAAGGCATCCGGTATTCGATTTATCTTGCGGGGTGTTCTCATCACTGCGCCGGCTGTCACAATCCGGAGAGCTGGAATCCACGGGCGGGAGAACTGCTGACGGAGGAAAGGATTCAATCGATCATTCGGGAGATTAAAGCCAATCCATTGCTGGACGGGGTTACTTTTTCGGGAGGAGATCCGTTTTATAATCCGGAGGCTTTCCTGCTTTTTGCCAAAAGGGTAAAGGAGGAAACGAGGCTGAATATCTGGTGCTATACGGGATATACGTACGAAGAGATTCTGGCTAATCCGCGTTTGAAGGCTGTGCTCGACTACATAGATGTGCTGGTGGACGGGCGTTTCGAACAGGCGCTCTTTTCGCCTTATCTGGAATTTCGGGGAAGCAGCAATCAGAGGATATTGAGAATAGGTAATAAGTAATAGGTTATAGGTAATAATGGTGGGGGAGGTTTTGTATTAGTCTAGTGTGGGGGGATCTGCTGCGAACTGTTGTGGGCGTGTCTCCTGCGCTAAAAAAACTTATATTTCAAAGAAGATTGAAACACGTACTTCTTTGTTTTGTTTACATTTACAGACAAAATAAGGTTCTACAAGAATAAGTTTTTTTTATGATACAAGCCAATAATACCACTTCTATAGATGAAACCGATGGACTACCAATGCCGAGACGTATCTGGGCGGTGGTTTCCATCGGATTCGCACTTTGTATGTCGGTGCTCGACGTAAATATTATCAATATCGTACTCCCTACGCTTTCGCACGATTTCGGAACTTCGCCTGCTGTAACTACATGGATTATAAATGGTTATCAGTTGGCGATCGTTGTTTCTCTGCTGTCTTTCTCTTCTTTGGGGGAGATTATCGGTTATCGGAAAGTGTTCCTGTCGGGCATTGGGCTGTTTTGCATCACTTCGCTGATTTGCGCCTTGTCCGATTCATTCTGGACGCTGACGATTGCACGTATCTTTCAGGGATTCAGTGCGTCGGCCATCACAAGTGTGAATACGGCGCAGCTGCGCTACGTATACCCGAAAAGCCAGATCGGGCGGGGAATGGGAATCAATGCGATGGTAGTGGCGATATCCGCGGCTGCCGGTCCGTCGGTGGCAAGCGGCATACTTTCGATAGCCAGCTGGCACTGGCTGTTTGCCATCAATGTACCGCTGGGGATTACGGCACTGCTGCTGGGTATCAAGCATTTGCCGAGACAGGAAGAGCGGTCGAAGCGGAAGTTTGACTTCGTGAGTGCGATAGCCAATGCGGTCACGTTCGGGTTACTGATTTATACGCTGGACGGATTCGCGCATCATGAGGAGATGGATTTCCTTGTGCTGCAATTGATTATATTGGCCATCGTAGGAACGTTTTACGTACGGAGGCAGCTGACTCAGACGACTCCGTTGCTGCCGCTGGACTTATTGCGGATACCCATTTTCCGGCTTTCGATTCTGACGTCTATCTGTTCGTTTATCGCTCAGATGGCGGCCATGGTGTCTCTCCCGTTTTTCCTTCAGAATACGTTGGGGCACAGCGAGGTCATGACAGGATTGCTGCTGACTCCGTGGCCGTTGGCGACTCTTGTGACGGCACCGTTGGCAGGTTATCTGGTGGAACGCATTCATCCGGGGATATTGGGAAGTATCGGGATGGTCCTGTTTGCCGTCGGACTTTTTTCACTTTCGGGGCTTACTGCCGAGTCGTCCGATATCAGTATAATTCTTCGTCTGATGCTTTGCGGAGCCGGTTTCGGGTTGTTTCAGACGCCCAATAACAGTACGATTATCTCTTCTGCCCCAACGAAACGTTCGGGCGGTGCAAGTGGAATGCTGGGAATGGCACGGTTGCTGGGACAAACGTTCGGTACTACGTTGGTAGCGTTGCTTTTCAGTTTTGTCGTGCACGACCGGAGTACGGCGGTCTGCCTCATGGTCGGAAGTGGGTTTGCTGTTGTGGCGGCGATTGTCAGCAGTCTGCGGTTGTCGCAACCGTCTACGCTGAAAAGAGAAACGAATCAGTCATGACGAACAGAAATTTCTGTCATAACGGACAGAAATAAATGACTTATGACGAACAAAACGATCTGTCATCGGGAGCGAAGCGAAAAATCTCCTCCCACATACACACAAAGAGGAAATCTCTCACTAGGTTCCGGATGACAGACAGTCTTATTGATATATACAGATTAATATTCTGTCTCACGAATCGCTTCTACCAAGCGGCGGAAGTCATCCGGATGCACATCACCGATATTTCCGATGCGGAACGTATCTGCCTTCGAAATCTTTCCCGGATAGATGACAAAGCCTTTGCTCTTCAGCGCCAAATAGAAAGCCTTAAAGTCAAAACCGTCGTGCGGATAGAGGAAAGAAGTGATGATCGGTGACTGCAAGCTATCGTCCAGCAGAGTGACAAAGCCGAGAGAGCGCATGCCTTCCACCAAGATGCGGTGATTTTCGCAATAACGGCGGTAGCGAGCCTCTACTCCGCCCTCTTCGATTAGTTCCGTCAAAGCCTGTTTGAAGGCACGAACCACGTGAGTCGGCGAGGTGAAACGCCATTTGCCGTGTCCTTTTTCCATGGTTTCCCATTGATCGTAGATGTCCAGAGAAAGCGAGCGGGCAACTCCTTTGCAACGCATCAGCTCCGAGCGACGGGCGATGATAAAGCCGAAGCCGGGCACACCTTGAATACATTTATTGGAGCTGCTGATCAGAAAATCAATTCCCAAATCGTTTACATCCACCGGAATGCCGCCAAAGCTGCTCATGCAGTCAACAATCAGTTTTTTGCCGTGCATCTTGACGATGTGAGACAGTTCCTTGATCGGGTTCAGAATGCCGGTAGTCGTTTCACAATGTACGAAGGCAACGTGAGTCACATCCGAGTTGTGGCTCAGATAGTCATCGACATACTCTACAGACACCTGTTCCGTTTCTTCAAAAGCCAGCATATCATAGTCGAGATGATAATATTCGGCAATGTTTCCCATGCGGTCTCCGTATGCTCCGTTGCTGCAAATCAAGAGTTTATCTTTGGGAGTGATCGTTGCACCGAGTACAGCTTCCACGCAGTAAGTGCCGCTGCCTTGCAGGAGGATCGAGGTGTAATCTTCTGTCTTTGTGGTGGCAAGAGAGACAAGTTCTTTGCGAAGTTCCTCTACAATGCCGAGGTTGTAGTCCTCATCCCATGTACACCAGTCGGTCATCATGGCTTCTTTTACTGTGGTTGAAGTGGTTAGCGGTCCGGGAGTTAATAATAAATATGGTTTCATAATGAAGTTCTTTTAAAAATAAATGAAGTTCTTTTTAAAATAAATGATGTTCTATTAATCAATTGATGTTTTTTGCTAATCAGATGATGTTTTAAAAGTTTATCTGTCAGCATTAATCTGATCAATCAATGCAGGCAATTCCTCGATTGTGCGGATGACATAAGAAGCGCCTGCGGCCAGCATTCGTTCTTTCACTTCCGCTATGCGGGCTTCCAGTTCATCGACAGGCATCGACTTCGTTTCTTCCTCGGTCAGTGCCATCTCATTGCTTCCGAGAATGACGCCCACGCTCCACACTTTGGCGTTGACGCCTTCCTTAATATCAGCAATCGTATCTCCTACTTTCACCACGGCGTCAAGGCTGGGAACCGCCAGTTTCGTCAGATTCTCAAAGATCATGTAAGGGGCCGGGCGACCGGAAGGAAGCAGATTCGGAGTAGCGCAATAATCTACGCGGTAGCCTTTTGCCTGTGCAGCCGGGAGAACGACATCCATCATTTCACGGGTATATCCGGTAGTGGAGCCGATTTTAAGTCCTTCGACACGCAACTTTTCCAATGTCGGGATGACACCCGGAATAGGATCGGTATAGTTTTCGAGCGAAGCAAACAGGTGCTTTTCAAAAAGACGGTTCAGCTCCGCCACGTCTTCTTCGGTCCATGCACGCTGATTGCGGGCAACAAACTGTTCATTCACTTCGGGCATCGAGAGCAGTTCACGGATATGCTGAATTTTCGGCAATCCCATCGGTTTGCGAGTCTGTACGACGTCAATCACCAGCCCTTTTTCCGCAAATGCTTCTATAAAAGCGGCAACAGGAGCAAAACATCCGTAATCGACAGCTGTACCCGCCCAATCCATAATAATACATTTAATCTTTTTCATTCTTGCTTTATATAATTTATTGATTCAGTTCTATTTAAGTTTCTTTTTCTCAGATTCCCTGCTGTGCTCTGAACGACTGTACAGCAGGCTCGGCAACAGGGATCAAGCCCGTAGCAAGCTCTTTATCCATCACCTCTTCCTGTCGTTTTCCTTTCCGATAGCGCTGTATCATATACAGCAAAGAGAGCGTAAATGCCGTGCAGCAAACAATTCCGACCGTCCCCGCCATCGTGTTATAAAACTCCAGCCAGTCCAAATCCGGATTGAAACATTCTTTGAAAAGCAGCACCAGCACCGTACCCGTATATCCGATGGAATCGATCATCGCAATAAAGAAACCGACATTCCCCCTGATGCGGAAACAGGCAATGAACCGGTCGAAGAAGATCGTCTGAAAACTCAGATACGAGAAGTAAAGGCAGAGACTCTGAATGAATAGCCATACCAGCGGAGAAAGCTGCAACGTCTCATAATTGAACGCGACAAAGCTGAGTGTAAATGCTCCGGCAATAACCAGCGTGAGCAGGATGGACAACACCTTCACATGACTCTTGACCAATGCAAGGGAAGCAAAAACCGCTAAAATAATCAGCGTGACCACACCGTCCACTTTGGCAAATATCCACGAGGAGAAGCCTGCGGCATTCACATCGACAATCTTCACCAGAAAATCTTCCTTCACATCCTGAAGCACGGTCAGGAAGAGATTGGCAAAGAAAAGCAGCGTCAGCACGGGGGCAAAGTTGCGGAACAGTTCCCAACGCTGCCGTTTGTCGAGCGTCACACGTTCCACACGCAGCGCCTTATCTTCGGCTGTCGGCCGGGGGAGATGGTCGAGGATATAACCCAGCGTTGCCAGCAGCGGCAATGCCACCGCACCGATGAGCGCAGGCATCCAAAATTCGCTCACGTTGAGCGTATTCACTACGAAGAGCCCGATTGATTTCGCCGTTCCGCTGCTCACCGCAATGCTCAGTCCGAACAGGGAAGCCAGCAAGTCCGTCACCCGTCTTCCTTCGAGGAAGCTGAAAATCACTCCCCACATACATCCCAAGGAGAGGCCGTTGAAGAACAGCGCCAGCACATTGAACGGACGGGGCAGGCATCCGAAAAGAACCAAAGAGAGCTCGGCAACCAAAATGGAGACAAGAATGAATTTCAGGCGGCCTTCTCTCTTCAGTTCTGAAATAAGTTTGATCCCGATGAATTTGGATACCATGTATCCGAAAATCTGGATGATGCTGGTCGCTATCTTATAGTCCATGCCAAACAGTTCCATGCCGTCGAATGTGGCGGCAGTGAACGGTTTGCGAAGCGCATAAACCAATGAGTATGACAGCAGTGCCGCTCCTCCCGCATAGAGGATAAAGAGCAAGTCGGAAAGTTTCTTTTGAGCCGAGGGCGACAGTTTTTCTTTGAAATTCATGATTCGTCATTTTTTTTGTTTCCGGTGCAAAAGTAGGGGGTCCGGACGAGTGAAAAAATGAATTTCAATGAATCATATCGTATATATCCGCATTCCGGCGGGGTGTAATATTAATGTAATATTCATGCAATATATTCATAATACATTAGTCATTCCTTTGCAACGAAATCAATTTTACAGTCCCCAAAATCATGAACGAACTGACAGAAATATACAAGCGAATTGAATACTTGCGCAACAACGGAGTGAAGATGAAAGAAATAGCGGACCGGGTGGATATGGCACCCAGCGTATTGTCCGCCTTATACTCCAGCGTACTCCCCGCCTACATCGACCTGCTGAAAACACGCACACCGGACGAAGCACTGGACGAAGCGCTGGCACTGGTCAACAACGTCTCCAAAAAGCGCCTATTAAATAATGTAAGCTCGATGAAACTGCTGCTGCTCGAAATGGAGCCCGAACAGCAAAGCGAAGCGGAAAGCGGCAACCCGTTAGTCAAACTGCTGGGAAAGGAGATGAAGGACTCGGTGCAGGATATTTTCAACTACAGCGGAATGTATCTCAGCTACAGCCTCTCCTCTTCTACCGACAGTCTGAAGATAGAACCATACCTGATCTGCGCTTCCGAAAACAGCGAATATGTCAAGGTAGGTATGATAAACGCTTATAAGTCAGTGCACTGGGGAGGCGGTATCATCAGCAACCATCAGAACTCCTATCTGATGTTTAACGAAAGGGACTTGCCGCAGTTCGCTCTGGTCACCATTTACCTGCAACTTCCGCACTACGAATTTCCCCATATGCTGAAAGGACTGTATCTCTGCCTGGACTACAATCATAACCCGATAGCAAGACGAATCGTACTCGTGAAACAGTCGGACAGCACGGACGTCAATGAGTTTCTGGCAATGGAAGGCAGGCTGGTGCCGAAAGCGGAATTAACGCCGGAACTGGAGGTATATTACAATTATACCTGTCAGGAAGGCGACTTCATTAAAACGTGCACCGTGCCCTCCCCCAAACTAGATGCGACGGACTTGGAACGGGAGAAGAGAATGTTAATGATTTAACATTCGTCTCCGGGCATCCAAAGGGCCCAAAGGAGAAAGGGCGTATCATCGTTGGCAGACTAAGGCATTTATCGTATATAGAAACGGCGCTTTAACTTAGTGTTAAAGCGCCGTTTCTATATATGATAAATAGCACGTTCTATTTTACTGTATTTCAGCAATATACATTACTGCATCGCCGACATCCTCCTTTTATCCGCCAGCAGTCCGCTGTCGCCGGGATTGCTGTTCTGATAACTTCCGGTCTGCACGCGGGAGGACGGATGTGTATGCCTTGCCGATCCCTGCTTAGAAGAAGAACCTCAATATGTCATTGAAGTTTGCCCAGATCAGCAAGCCGAACAGAAGCACCATACCGGTCATCTGAGCGTACTCCATAAACTTGTCACTCGGTTTACGACGGGCTATCATCTCGTAGAAGAGGAAGAGCACGTGTCCGCCGTCCAATGCGGGGATCGGAAGAATGTTCATGAAGGCAAGGATGATGGAAAGGAAGGCGGTCATGTACCAGAACTGGTGCCAGTCCCACGTAGCAGGGAAAATGCTTCCGATAGTGCCGAAGCCGCCCAACTGTTTGGCTCCTTCTTTCGAGAAGAGATATTTCATGTTGCCGACGTATCCTTTCAATGTCTTCACACCCAGCGAGACGCCTGCGGGGAAAGATTCAAAGAATGCGTATTCCTTCTTCACCATAGGCAGCAGACGATCTGTTGTCAGATTGGCAACTACGCCCATCAGATAAGCGGAATCCACGCGCAGGGAAGTCGTATCGGTCACACCGCCACGCACATACGTCAGCGTGATCAGACGAGGGTCGATGCTGTCTTTCAGAAGTGCTTCGGCGTTTTTCTTGCGTTCCGCCATCGTCTGCTTGAAATCAGAGAAGGAGATGGATTTTCCGTTCAATGCGATAATACTGTCGCCCGGCAGGATGCCTGCCTGCGCAGCGGGAGAATTAACCATCACGCTATCAATCACATACGGGAAACGGAAAGAAGCAAAACGAACGCTGTCCGCCATCAGGCGCTGCATCATGTCTTCGGGAATGTAGACAGAGGCTTTCTTGCCGTCACGAAGCACTGATACCTCACGGGCATCGGCTATCTGACTCAGCATATCGCCGTCATAACGCACGAAAGGCACATTGTCGGCAGACAAAAGGATGTCGCCATCCTGAAAACCGACCGCTTTCGCCGTTTCGTTGAAGTCCATACCGAGGGGAGCTTCTTGGACCTTTATATACTGGTCGCCCCAAGCGAAAAGAATCATTGAATAAATAAAGAGCGCCAACAGGAAGTTGAACAGCACACCGCCCACCATGATCAGAAGGCGTTGCCAAGCCGGCTTGGAACGGAACTCCCAAGGCTGCTCAGGCTGTTTCATCTGTTCGGTGTCCATCGACTCGTCTATCATTCCGGCTATCTTGACGTAACCGCCCAGCGGCAGCCATCCTACTGCATACTCCGTATCACTTCTCTTGGGTTTGAACTTGAACAAGGTAAACCACGGGTCAAAGAACAAGCAGAATTTTTCTACACGCACCTTGAACAACCGGGCAAAAAGGAAATGCCCGCCTTCATGAATAATAACGAGCAAGGATAAGCTCATTATCAGTTGCAGGGCACGAATTAAAAATGTTTCCATATAGTCTATTTACAATTTAAAGCCTCATCCAAACCCTCTGCTCATAAGAGGAAAACCGAGGCGCTTTCTAATTTATATTACTTATTTATATTCTTCATTTATCACGAAATCAATTCCGCATCTATCACGGAATCAGCTCCGCAGCTATTCTCCGCGCTTCGGCGTCGGTAGCCACATAGTCGTCGTAAGTAGGAGCGGCTACAAACGCGGCACGTTCCATTGTCTTTTCGATCACATCGCTCATGCCGAGGAAGCTGATGCCGTCCCGGAGGAAAGCGGCTACCACTACTTCGTTGGCGGCATTGACGATGCAAGGCATATTTCCGCCCCGATACATCGCCTCGTAAGCCAGGGCAAGGTTGCGGAAACGTTTCGTATCCGGTTGCTCGAACGTCAGGTTCGTGCACTGGGTGAAGTCGAGCCTGTCGAAAGAAGAGCAGATACGGTCGGGATACGAGAACGCATACTGGATGGGCAGACGCATATCCGGCATTCCTAACTGTGCCTTGACGGCACCGTCCTCAAACTGCACCATGGAATGAATGACCGACTGCGGATGCACCACCACCTCGATCTGGCTGGGCTGCACGCCGAACAGCCATTTCGCTTCGATAACCTCAAAGCCTTTGTTCATCATGGATGCGGAGTCAATGGTGATCTTGGCTCCCATCTCCCAGTTGGGATGTTTCAATGCCTGTGTCTTGGTGACGGACTTCAACTGCTCCAGCGTGCAGGTCCGAAACGGACCGCCGGAAGCGGTCAGTATCACCTTCTCAATCGGGTTCCCGACTTCTCCCGCTAAACACTGGAAGACTGCCGAGTGTTCAGAGTCCACCGGCAAAATGGGAGTGCGGTATTGCTGTGCCAGCTGGTTGATCAGCTCTCCCGCCACCACAAGCGTCTCTTTATTGGCAAGCGCAATGGCTTTCTTGGCACGGATGGCGTTGATCGTCGGCTTCAGTCCGGCATAGCCCACCATTGCCGTCAGCACCATATCTACCGGTCCGGCTTCCACGATCTGACAGACCGCGTCGATTCCGGCATATACTTTGATCGGAAGGTCGCTCAGCGCTTCCTTCAGTTGGGCGTACTTTTCTTCGTTGGCTATCACCACCACTTCCGGCTGGAACTTGCGTGCCTGTGCAATCAGCAGTTCTACCCGGTTGTTGGCCGTCAGGGCATAGGCTTCGTAGAGGTCGGGGTGTTCTTCGATCACCTGCAACGCCTGCGTCCCGATAGACCCCGTAGAGCCTAAAATAGCTATTTGTTTCTTCTTATTCTTCTTTTCTGAATCCATTATTATCTAATTCCTCTGTCACTTGTCACTTATAATCGTATATCCCACTTCTCGTCATTGGCTTTAAAACACGATGTACTTCTCCGGATTGACAGGATGTCCCTTGTACCACAGTTCGAAGTGGAGATGCGGCCCTGTGCTGAGCGTTCCGCTGTTTCCCACCAGTGCGATGGCTTCGCCTCCTTTCACGCGGTCGCCTTCTTTTTTCAGCAGCGAGCCGCAATGCTTGTAAATCGAGACGAAATCCTGACTGTGCTGTACGCCTATCACGTAACCGGTTTCGGCGGTGTAGGTGCTCAGAAAGACGGTGCCGTCCATAGTTGCCAGCACACTTTCGTTGGGGTTGGCAGCAATATCCGTTCCAAAGTGTTTCTTATCGGCATTGAAATGGTCGGAAACCATTCCACGGGTCGGACGATACAGGATCAGTCCGTTGACATCCGGCTGCGAAACGATCGTAGTCAGATTATATTTTTCATTTTCTTCGTATTGGCGGCGAAATTCCTCTTCACGTTTGGTACGTTCCATCAGGGTGTCTTCGCGGGCGGCGGTCAGCGAGTCGAGCGTCTGCACGCTGTCTATGGGCACTTTTCCGCTGAAAATATCCTGTATGTTCATGATGTAGAGGTTCTGCCTGTTGAGCAGTTCCTGCAAGGAATCCACGCGGAGCGCGTTGTCCACGATCTGACTGCGGACTTCACTGTTCATATATCCGGGGAGATAGTTGCGCAAAGGGGTGAAGGCAATGATGCAGGCGGCAATCAGAAAAAGCACCGCCAGCACGGACAACAGCACCGAAAGCCCGTTCAGCTTGGATACCCGAAGCCCCACGATTTCTTCAAGCGTATTCTCATTGATAATGGTGAGTTTATACTTGAACTTGAAATTGTTCCAAAATGCTTTACTCCGTTTTCTTGGCATCTTTATTAATTATTAATCTTCCTCCAAATCTTCCAAATTCAACAATCCTTCGGGAAGCTCGACTGTGATGAGCTTCTTTTCCTGATTGATCTCCACTATAAATTCTTCCTGTGCAGGAATGAGGAGTTCTTCTCCGTCCTCCTGTTCGACCACAAAAAGGGTGTTCACCGTCGTGGTATCTACTTCGACCACTTCGCCCAGCTCGCCGTGACGAACGTCTTCCATGCGGAAACCGACGAAGAAGTTCCACGACAGTTCGCCGTCTTCCGCCTCTTCCGCGTGCTTCACCGGGAAGTAGACTTCGACATTGGTGAACATACGCGCGCGTTCCGCCGTATCTATGCCTTCGAGCTTCACCAGTGCGGTGGAGTCCGAACGGAAACGGTATTCCTCGATGAAAAACGGTACGAAAATACCGTCGAGCAGACAGATCAGATAATCGCAGTCCACACGGTCGAAGATGTCGTCCGTGAAGGTAAACTGCAACTCGCCGTGAATGCCGTGCGGCTTGTTGAATAGTCCGATTTTATATACTTCTTCTTTCTTTATCATATTCGAGTGATTCTGGCGCCGATGGCGTTAAGTCGTCCTTCAATGTTCTGGTAGCCACGGTCTATCTGTTCGATATTGCTGATCGTGCTGGTTCCTTCGGCGCTCATGGCGGCGATGAGAAGGGCGATTCCCGCACGGATATCAGGCGAAGTCAGTCGGGCGCCGCGCAGCTTGAAGCCGTGGTTGTGTCCGATTACTACGGCACGGTGAGGGTCGCAAAGGATGATCTGAGCACCCATGTCGATGAGCTTGTCTACAAAGAACAGGCGGCTTTCGAACATCTTTTGATGGATCAGTACGCTTCCTTTGGCTTGGGTGGCCACTACGAGCATCACGCTCAGCAAGTCGGGTGTCAGTCCCGGCCAGGGGGCATCGGCAATGGTCATGATGGAGCCGTCGATGAATGATTCTATTTCGTATGTTTCCTGTGCGGGGACGTAGATATCGTCTCCCCTCTGTTCCAGTTTGATGCCCAGCCGGCGGAAACTTTCGGGGATGATGCCGAGGTTCTCGTAGGAAACGTTTTTAATGGTAATTTCGCTTTTGGTCATGGCAGCCATGCCGATGAAACTCCCGACTTCGATCATGTCGGGCAATACGGTGTGCTGTGTGCCGTGCAGTTCTTCCACGCCCTCGATGGTGAGCAGATTGGAAGCGATGCCGCTGATCTTTGCTCCCATCCGGTTGAGCATACGGCAGAGCTGCTGCAAGTAGGGTTCGCAGGCGGCATTGTAAATGGTGGTAGTGCCTTTTGCCAGTACGGCAGCCATCAGAATGTTGGCTGTACCAGTCACGGACGCTTCATCGAGCAGCATATAGCTGCCTTGAAGCCTGTCGGCCGTTATCTCATAGATACCCCGCGACTCGTCATAACGGAAATCGGCTCCCAAATTCTGAATCCCCACAAAGTGGGTGTCCAGACGACGGCGACCAATCTTGTCTCCGCCCGGCTTCGAGATCAACGCCTTCCCGAAACGTGCCACCATCGGACCGATCAGCATCACCGACCCCCGAAGGCTCGAACACTTCTTCAAGAACTCATCACTCTCCAAATAAGCCAAATCAACGTTCTCCGCCTTAAAACTGTAAGTATCAATGCCTTCCTTTGCAACCGTCACTCCCATCTCCCGCATAAGCTGAATCAGATTGTTGACATCCAGAATGTCAGGTATATTGTTCACCGTCACTTCCTCAGCAGTCAGCAACGTGGCACAGATAATCTGCAAAACTTCGTTTTTGGCCCCTTGCGGATGAATTTCCCCGCTAAGCCGATGTCCTCCTTCAATTACAAATGAAGCCATTTATTTTAAGTAATAGGTAATAAATAACAAGTAATAGGTAATAGGTAATAAGTAATAATAAGTAAGATTCTCAATACACGCAACACGCCGAACGCAGCTATGCTATTACTTATTACCTATTACTTATTACCTTTTAATATCTTCTCCGCGGATTATTATTCCGATTATTGGTATAGTTCACCTTTGGGCGGTAGTTCTGGTTCAGGCGTTCTGCCATCAGTCGGACGATGTCGTCTGTCAGTTGGAGCTTGCCGCCGGAAAGTTCGTCGAGGTCTTCCGCAATTTTACGGTCGTCTACGGTATCTTTGTTCCATGCCATATAGTCTTTCTTCATGTGGTTGCAGATCATGGCTGTCAGATTTCTCTTGTCGTTTCCTTCGGGAAGTTCGCAGGCTTTCTTGATCAGTACTTCCAGCGTGTGTCCGTAGTGGCGGTAGCGCATACGGGTGGTAGAATATGGGATCGGTTCCGGCTTGGTCACCAGGTTGTCTTCGCGGATGATTTCGTAGGGATAGTCAATATCCAGCTCAAAACCGGACATGATGGCCAGGTGATCCCAGAGTTTATGCTTGAAATCGGGCACATCACGCAAATGGGGGAACATATTTCCCATGATGTTGATAATTGTGTTAGCACAACGCTGACGCTCGGCACGGTCCTGAATGGTCAACGCATAATCTACCATGTTCTGTATGCTGCGGCCGTACTCGGGAAGCGGCATTCTTTTCTGCTGGGTATTGTATTGCATCTTTTAAATTAAAAGTTTTGAAATTAAAAATTAAAAGTCGGAGGACGACGGTCACTCACTTATCACTGTTTCCCGCCAAAGGCGGTTCACTTACTGAAGCGCTTTATTCAACTGAAGTGCGTTATTCAAGAAGTGACTTCTTCGGCAACGAGGCTACAAATTCTTTCAGATAGAAAGGTTCGAAGTAGGCCACGTCTTTATAGTCTTCTCTGGCAACTGCTTTTTCTGCCAACGGATACATCATCTTCGCCAACGGATGAATGTCATCGATAAAATGCGCATTCGGATGCGTGATCTTCTCGCGGCACTTGGCGGCTCCATTTCCGTAGAAATAAACGGGCGCTTCGTTCAGAAACTCCAGATAGGAGTTCTCATCGACAATATCGGCGGCGATAGCGCGCTTCACGTTCAATGCACGGTCGTAAACGGCAGCGTACACTTCCATACGGCGGGCATCGAGCATCGGGCAGAGCAACGCATCTTCCGGCAAATCGTGATACAGCAACACGGGCACACTCAGCACTTCGAGCGTAGGAAGACCGATCAAGGGTACATTCCGTCCGTAACAAATGCCTTTTGCCATCGAAACTCCAATCCGCAATCCTGTGTATGATCCCGGACCACAACTCACTGCAACTGCATCCAAAGGTATGGCATGACTATCAATGAACGACAACGCTTCATCAACAAATACTCCCAAAGACACGGCGTGTGAAGGGCCCTTCAAGTCTTCTTTCACAAAAATCGTCTGTCCGTCTTGACTTGCCGCTACCGAGCAAACAGTGGTAGAGGTTTCAATATTCAGTATACACGACATAAAAATCAGCTTATTAAATTGTCGCAAATTTACATGATTTGTCGGAAACTACCTAATATTTGCGTAGATATTCTCAGAAGGGGTATTAGAGCACTTATAATCTATACAAAGTATCATATTTAGTCCAAAAGAACGGATTTTAAGAACCAAATTAAAGAACCGATTCAAAGAACAAGGTTATGACACATCAAGTCTTTATTAATGAAATTGTAAAAGCTAATTTTAACCTCCGTCAACCCAAAAGTGAGAGACCAACTAATATTTATTTGATAGTACGCATAAATCAGAAGCAAGCTAAATTGTCGACTGGAGTAAAAGTATATCCTGAACATTGGAATATCAAGAAACAAGAAGCGTATATAAGTTGTCGCCTAACAGAATCAAACAATATAAATAATACTATTGCCAATAAAAAATTGTTAGAGTTAAGAAGTCAGTTTGAAGAATTTAAACGTTATCTTTGTGATAATCCAAGCGAACTAAAAAATTGCTGGGATTTATTAAGGAAATACATATATAAAGATAATAATATGCAAAGAACTAATAAAATAAACGCTATACATTGGCTACGGGATATTATTGCCAATGACAAGACTATCAAAACCTCAGGTGAACATAAGAGAGGATCGACAATGGAAACGTATTTAATTGTATTAAAAGATTTCCAAACCTTTCTAAAAGAAAAAGGTCAAGATACTATCAGTTTTGACGATATAAATCTGGCATTAATTAAAGAGTATGAAACATACCTATTCAATAAAAAAGTAAAAGGTGAACAAACAACTGCAACAAGTACTGTAGGCAATAAGTGTGTTCAACTAATTGGCATTATTAAAAGAGCAGAACCTTATAACCTGATAGACATACACGAAGCTAAATTAGACAAATACTCCAAACCCAAAAGCAGACAAGGAGATGAAAATGAAATTTATTTAAATGAGGAAGAAATCAGTAAGATATATTCCCTTAAACTCCCTTATAAAGAGGGGGTTGCCAGAGATGTTTTTATCCTACAATGTTGGACGGGACAACGATTTAGTGATATAAAATCATTAAATGAAGGTATCGTAAAAGAAACCAGCAGCGGAAAAGTACTAGAAATTGTGCAGCTTAAAAAGACCCGTAGAGTTACTATTCCATTATTCCCTATAGCTTTGGAAATACTGAAAAAATATGATTTCAATTTGCCTGAAATCTCTGAAAATACGATGTTGAGATATTTAAAGAAAATAGGGTTAAAAGCCGGCCTTACAGAAGAACATATTGTAACAGAAGATAGAGGGGGCAAAGTTACTAATTCAATCAAACAACGTTGGGAACTTATAGGTACTCATACCGCACGGCGGTCTTACATAAGCAATATGCTCAAACGTGGTTATGATAGTCATCTGTTGATGAAAATCACTGGACATACTACCGAAGAAGCATTCAAGAGATATGTCAAAGTCCGCTCGGAGGATGTCGCGTCGTTAATCCTCAAGACAGAGGCAGGCAGGGTAAAAGACAAATTACCACAGGAGAGCTCTCAAGAGAATAATGTCCCAATGAATAGTAATCAGATACTAAAGGTAATAAAAGAAGGAATCGAAGAAGGTCTGAAACCATTTAAAAAAGAACTATCTGATATAAAAGAAGTCATGCAGTATATAACCACTAATAAAAGAAGTATACGTCCAGTCAATGCTCGTAGACTCATTGCTATGGTGGTTTCTTTAGAAAAAGACAATACTCCCGCCCAAACGATCATCAATATGTTAGAGGCATCAGGTATCATAGGGTCAGTAAGCGTCACTATGACAGGCGGACAGTACTTTCCAATGCAAAATATGAACGAACAGGTATTGGATGAATTAAAAAGTATAGGTACAAAATTAAAGGATTCCCAATAATCCATAAGAACCGCATTTATCCCTATATTTATGGGCTTTCCTGTGGTCGGAATAGTATATTCTCTATCTAAAAACGAGGTGTCTAATTCATAAAGGCAGCAAGTGAATATTACTTCAAATGCTGCCTTCTTGTATAATAGATAATTAGTTATTCGGTGATTTTCTTATAGGTGTCTTTTTCGTAATAAGAGTAAGAAATGCCATCTTCAACTCCACTTTCTGAAATTTCTATTACTAGTGTCTGTGGATTTAATTCTAAAATTTTAGCCACATCTTCTTCACCATCGGCACGCATATAGATTTTACCATTTTTCACACTCCAAGTACCTTCATCCTCAACTATCCAATTACTTCCAGACTTATAATAAGAAGTGATAGTTCCATCTGACTTAAATCTGATGCGTTGGTCGTCTAAACTTTCTGTGTCTTTGTCAACGACTTGTCCATTTTCTTTCTCTTCAAATTCAGAAGTCACACCTTCCCACAAGCCCTCTAAATCAGAAATGTTGAAATCATCATCATCGTCACTACAAGCTGTAAAATTCACACTCATTACTATCGCTACGATAGCCAATCCAATTAATCTTAATGTTCTCATTTTGGTTTGATAAATTAATATGTAAATAAAAAAGGTTTCACCTTGTTAATGTATTGCACTGCAAATATAAACAATAACAACAACCTGTAAAAAATGGAAATACGCATTTTGTGACTAAATAGAATGAAAATATGCTTATTCGTAAAGAAATCGCGTTTAAATGGAATAAAAATACTGTGTTACATTCCCTTATCTACATAAAAGAAATCCTCAAAATATTTATAACAGTTGCCTTTCTTATTAAAGAAAGAAACCACTATTAGGAACGAAGAAAAAAGTTATAAAGAAGGAACTGCACCAACTCATACACACCCACCTTGCCCACCATACTTTTATAACCCTGATGTGTAAAATGGGAATTCCCAAAGAAGTTGTCATCATCGCCACTACCCATGAAAACACCAAAATGATTGATGAGGTCTACCTGCATGTTTCCTCCCATGACAAGGCACATAAATTAAGTGAGGCAATTATAGAGAAGACCCAAGGTAGCATGTTTGTCGCCCATAAAGAACAGGTATCCCCCCAAGCCGGAGGTCGATGTATTCAACTTATCTTCGCCGATGATTTATTATTGGAACTTGCCAAGAAATACGAAGCGACTAAAGTACATGAGGTCCTGGATAAAGATTTGGACAAAGGGTTTCTAGAACTGCCAACAACCAAACAGGCCATAGCCATCCTTAAAGCTACTAATCGTATCAATGAGGTGGACATAAATAAATACAGAGAAAATGAAGAGTTGAAGCATAAAGTAAAGGCTATATCCATTATTGGGGAAATAGGTAAGGTAGCAAATGATGTATTACTGATACAGTTCTTTCAGGATAATGTGATAACCCTCGGGTTGAATACCGAATATTATCTGCCTGCAACTATGAGTAAAAGAGAAATTCAGCGCCTATTCAAAATGAAGCTATACAAAGATACAATAATAGCTTAATTTGTACTACATATATTTATAAGACCTTGAGGCTGTCTCAAAATTCAAAATGAACTTGAGATGGCCTCTTTCACACCATGGCATTTTAGAATTATCGGGTAATGGATTCATTAGACTATTTGTAGTTAGCAAACAAAATTTTCCAAGATTTCCGCTTTTCATAAATTCCTATCTCTACAACATCTATACTTCTAGCTTTGTTATTATTCTTAAGTGTCTTTGGACATAACAGATAGATTAGATAATTTCAAATAAATATAATATATGTATCAGAGGATGGTTCATTGGTCCAAATCCTGTTATATTTATAGCGTAATTTTTTTAATAAAAAGTAAGATGTTAAAAGTAGTAGCATTTATGAAGCAGATAGCCGACGGGCTACAGATGGGGGGAAACTTTGGTACTGCACACGTTTATCGTAGCAGTCTCAATGCCATCATTGCTTATCGTGGGAAAGGGGATTTTACATTTAATGAGGTAACCCCAGAGTGGTTAAAAGGCTTCGAGATTCACCTTCGTTGCCGTGGTTGTAGCTGGAACACAGTTTCCACTTATTTGAGAACGTTTCGTGCCGTTTATAATCGAGCAGTCGACAGTCGTATGGCACCGTATGTACCGCATCTATTCCGTGCGGTTTATACAGGTACACGTGCTGATCGCAAACGCTCACTGGAAATGGAAGACATGAAAAAAGTGTTTACTAAAATGCAAGCGCCTGCTGTAACTCCTGACATGCAACGGGCTAGAGAACTGTTTGTCCTAATGTTCTTATTACGGGGATTACCGTTTGTCGATTTGGCTTATCTACGTAAAAGTGACTTGCATGATAATGTAATCACCTATCGCAGGCGTAAGACTGGACGCCCTTTAGCAGTAACTTTAACACCGGAAGCGATGGGGATATTAAAAAGGTATATGAGCCGTGACAGTTCATCTCCCTATCTATTCCCAATACTAAGCAGCCGTGAAGGAACAAAGGAAGCCTATCGGGAATACCAACTGGCTCTCCGTAATTTTAACAGGCAACTGATGCTACTTGGGAAAATACTAGGGTTAAGCGACAGATTAAGTTCATATACCGCTCGCCATACTTGGGCAACAACAGCATATTACTGTGAGATCCATCCCGGTATCATTTCTGAGGCTATGGGACACTCGTCAATTACAGTGACCGAGACATATCTCAAACCCTTTCAAAATAAGAAAATTGATGAAGCTAACAAACGTGTAGTGAATTTTGTAAGACATTCTATATCAGCAGTAATCTGCTGAATATAAACCCGTTACTTCGTAGGTAACGGAACTGTATATCGCTGCAAAGATGAATATATTTTGGAGAATATGCAAACAAAAAAGACATTTTTTTGATAAACTACTTAAAAAAAGAGAAATAACACGATAAAATTGCGGATTTCTTTTTATTAGACCTTTTTAACCTGCTAATTCCATTCAAAGATTTCCCTCCCCTCTGCTGCCTTTCGGAAGCAGGGGTAAATAAGTTTCATTGTCAATACATGTGTTTTTTTGTACAGAAGGCTCTCCTGAAGCCCGGACAAAGGTTTACCCGTTACCTACGAAGTAACGGAACATTATTATTGAAACTTAGTGTTTAATAATATATTATTAATGTAATTTTTAAGTAGTTATGAAAAAAAAGTTTGTTAGAGTGATGTTCCTTGGAGCGTTGACACTTGCGACAACAATGTCTTTCGTTGGTTGTAAAGACTACGATGATGACATTAACGCTATCAATGAACGTCTTGATGCTAATGATGCTACACTTACTGCTATTCAAGAAAAATTAAAGAGCGGAGAGTGGGTGCAGAAAGTAGAACCTATTACTAACGGTATCCGTGTTACACTAGGTAGCGGTACAACTTACGACATCACTAACGGTGAAAATGGTCAAAACGGCAAAAATGGTACTGTCTATGAAATTGGGGAAGACGGCTACTGGTATCTGATTAAAGAAGATGGCCAAAAAGAAAGAACTGATAAGTATGCTTTAGCCCACGACCCCAAAATAGTGGATGGTTACTGGATGTTTTGGGATGCTGCCAAAGGGGAATATGTAAAATCCATAGCCGCCCAGGGAAGTACTGGTGATGATGGAAAAGACGGACATTCACCTTATATTAATACGAGCAATAATAACTGGATGGTATGGGATGTTACCTTAAAGGATGGTGAAGGTGACTTTAAAGATTCAGGCATCTGTGCTAAAGGTGACAATGGAACAGATATATGGTATGAACCAAATAGTGACACAAAAACCTGGTGGAAACATGAAGGTGCTAACGCTACAGATACTGGGATCTCTTATTTAGCAGAGGGAACTATTACCGCCATCAAAAATGAAGATGGTAAAATCATGCTATATGGCATACCTGGATATGAAGACGGATATACGTTGGTTAACAGCAGAACCCTGAACAGCGTGACTCTAATTCCAAGATTATTCATTGATGGAATTCCTGCCATAGACTTCCGTACATTGAAATATACTCCCAAAATGTTAAATGCTAGTAAGGAGTTGGTGGACAAAACAGGTGCGTCAGCGATGACTGTAGATAATGGTGCTACTACAGTTTATTATCAGCTAAGCCCGGCCCACCTTACTAAAGATGATATTGCTATGCCTCATTTCATATCAAATAAAAATGTTGAGACTAGAGCAGATATGGGCGATGTAGATGATTTAATCACAGCTAAAAGTTACGATGTAGAAGCAAAAGGACGTTTGAAGGTAACTGTTAACAAAGTAGCTGGAGGATCATTAGAACTCACCAACGGAAAAATAAACATGGTAGCTGCACAAGTAGCTTCTTCACAGGCTGTACTAGATGCTACCGGCAAGGAAGAAAATATAATCACTTCTGAATACACTCGTCTGGCTGAAACTTCATTCACTCCATCCATTGCTGCTCTGACAAAACAAACTAATGGATGGGATGATTGGAAGACTGCAAAATATGGCTGCACAAAGGACAACCATCAACATTATGCTGATTATGCTACTGCTTATGCATATCAAATCGGACAAGGTATAGCATCCGAACTTAACTATTTATCCGAAGAACCGCTTGACCTGCGTTTACTAGTGACAGGTTGCTATATGTCTGGTACAGGTGATGACGAAAAAGCTGAAGAAATTACTACAGAAGAATTAAAAGCATATGGTTTGGCATTCCGTTTTGAAGTTCCTCAAGATCCATATACTTTAGGTACAGTCGGAACAGATCAACAAAAATTCGCTAAATTATTGGAGGATGGTTATCGGTTAACTTCACAACTTCCAGCAGGTAATACAGACAAGAAGGCTGCTTGTGACAAAGAACCTATTATCTGTGTTATGTTAAGGGATACAGTAAACGATAATTTGGTAGACCAAAAATATTTCAAAGTAAAATTCGCAGAAAAAGCAGCGGTTGTAAATCCTATCGACTGTGGAGAAATTCAAACTTTCACAGAAGCCTTAAGTTGTGGCGAATATACAATGTCTGTTAAGTGGGAAACTATTACAAACGAAGTTTACGGACATGATGACATTAATATGTCTAAGGAAGAATTTACTTCTATATACACTCAACTTGAAAAGGTAACAGGTACAGGTACTGCTGAATTGGTTGCTGCAACTGACCCGGAACAAGGAACAACTGTTTTAAAATGGACTATTCAGAATAACGATGTAACAATCGCGCCAGAATTGTCTAAAGAGTTCACAATCAACTTGAAGTACGTTGATCCAACAGGCAAGAATGGTGATGTGCTATTCTCTTTGAAAACTACTATTTCTATTGACAATAAACCAGCCTTAATAGGTATTGTCAAGAACTACTGGCTGGACAACACTGCCGAAACCCCGGTATATTATCCAGTTTATCCGGTTCATTATGATGTAGATGGTGCTGATGATCAAGTATGTGAGTATGCTAACCCATTGATTAATGCATTTAACAAGGATGATCAAGGCAGATTTGTTAAGAACATCGGTTTGGATTGCGCTGGATGGGATATCCAGTTCGCATTGAATGACCAACCTAATGGTTATACTCCAGATTATACAGGCAATGTACCAGCTTTATCCAATGGTTGGAAATTAACCAAAGGTGGCAATAATCTGGTATGGTTAAGTTGGGAAGGAAACCAGTGGAAGGCTAGCGAACCTGTTATTCACCTGAAACGTGCGGGTCAAGACTTGTTAACAGACCTTGAAACAGTACAAGCCAAAGAAACTGCTAAATATAAAAATGTAAAAGCTACTGTATGGGGCAAAGCTAATGACAATAACTATTACAATGTAAAAGAATTCAATTTTGTATTTGTCAATCCATTGGCTATTAAAGCTGAAATTAAAGGAGCGTTTGAGGATGGTATCTATTCCGGTTCTAGGGTAGCTATTGCAGATGCATTTACAATGGTTGATTTCCGTGGTTATACCGTAGCAGAAAATGCTATTGAAGGAGCTACAGCAGAGAAAGAAAAATATGCTGATAAACTTTACAAATACTATGGTGTAGAAAAGCCTGAATGGGATCTAAACATGGGTAATGTAAAAGTTAGCATGAAGAAAGACGCTCAGGGTAATACTATTGTGGATAATCAATTAACACCAGATAATCCTGCATGTTTGACATTAGAAGAGGTGTGTGGAGCTGACGCTTCCCTGACATTTGATTCAAACACTAATGAATTGGTATTCAAGAATGCTAAGGGCTCTGACACTCAAGAAGAATATACGATGTTTGTAAAGGCATCTATCAAGCATTTCTGGGGTGTTGCAGAAAGAATAGCTGCCATCAAGGTATATCCTAATGGTCAAAAACCGGCGGATAAATAATCCCCTATTAAAAATTAGAAAAAAAGGGAAGGGTATCTTTTTTAGAAAGGATACCCTTTCACTGATAATGCAATATCGTATAAAAAAAGATAAGCATGAATACAAAGAAACTGTGGATGGCTGTATTTGTAGTATTAGTTAACAGTACGGTAATCTTTGCACAAGAAAAACAAATCAAAGAAGAAGGTAAAATTACATTTAAGCCTCATTGGTTCATTCAAGCGCAGATAGGAGCGGCCCATACCGTTGGTGAAGCCCAATTCACTGACCTTATTTCTCCGGCTGCCGCCCTTAATGTTGGTTATAAGTTTGCTCCTGCATTCGGTGCACGTGTTGGTGTAAGTGGCTGGCAGGCAAAAGGTGGATGGGTTAATCCGCAGCAGAACTATAAGTATAAATATCTGCAAGGCAATGTGGATATTATGACTGATCTCAGTACTTTGTTCTGTGGTTTCAATCCGAGGCGGGTGTTCAATGGTTACATATTTGCCGGTGCGGGACTGAATCGTGGTTTTGATAACGATGAAGCCAATGCGCTTGATACAAGAACTTATGAGTTGGAGTATCTTTGGCAAGAAGGTAAGATTCTTCCGACGGGTCGCTTCGGGCTTGGTTGTGATCTTCGTCTGAATGATCGTTTGTCCATTAATATCGAAGGAAATGCGAACGTATTGTCTGATGAGTTCAACTCCAAGAAAGCTGGTAACTGTGACTGGCAACTGAATGCCCTTGTAGGTGTAAGCATTAAACTGGGTAAAAGCTATACAAAAACTGCTCCTGTTTATTATGAGCCAGAGCCTGTGGTAGTGGAACAGCCTAAACCTGCTCCTGTAGTAGAACAACCACAGCCTAAAAAAGAAGTGGTAGTAGAACCTATGAAACAGAATATCTTCTTTGCCATCAACTCTGCCAAGATCCTGGATGACCAACAGGTCAAGATTGTTTCTTTGGTAGAATACATGAAGAAACATCTTGCTGTCAAAGTTAATGTGACCGGATACGCGGACGTTAATACTGGTAATGCGAAAATCAATAGCAAATTATCAGAGAAACGTGCAAATAATGTCGCTGAAGCCCTGAAAGCAAAAGGTATCGCAGCGAACAGGATTACAATAGATTATAAAGGTGATACTGTTCAGCCATACAATACACCTGAAGAAAACCGGGTAAGTATCTGTATAGCTGAATAAAAACGGATGAATGTCCAGAAATTTAAATATTCCCTTATTTCTCACAGGAGAGTTTTTCCCCACCTTTGATACTTTATATAAAGTGCTCTCTCTGTGAGATACCCCAAGAAGTCCGTACTTGTGAAAGCCCGTACTTCTGCAATAACCCTTTCTTCACTTAAATGTGAAGAGTACACATGGGAAACAGAGGAAAAGGTGATGCTTGTGAAAGTGCACTTTTTTACAGAGCTGTTTCTTATCAGAGGATACCTCCCACTATTTCCCACGGGTATCCTCTATTATACCAAAGCGGGACTGTCTCAGAAACTGGGTACAGTCCCGCTTTTATTATGATATACCACATTGAGTATCAAAATCATAGCCAGTGATAAAATAAAGGAAAACGACGAATTAATTTTACAGTAATAGATTTTTTTTTTTACTTAACCAGTTTTTTCTTACCAGCGACATATATATTTCATGACTGTTTTTCCTCCCCCTCCCATCACCCGAAATCCTTATAGATGAGAATAAATTGAAGCACAGAGATTGCACCGGTACTAAATGGTGCACACAGCTTCAAACAAGATTAAACAATTTCCGGGTTGAGCCCAATACTTAGAAGATCATTGGGAGATTCAATTCGAAGGATAGCAGCGGTACCGGTAATTATTACAGCTACAGTCTGGGTAATGAAAGTATGACAGCCTATCAAAGAGCCAAGTCAGGACGAAGAGTCTTGATAACGGCTCTTTATTTTTTTCTTCTCCTTTTCCTTATCATTCATTTTACTTCCCTTTCTTCTCCTTCCCTCTTCACCTTAAACCCTTATATATGACAAGAATAAAAACAAGAGAAAAGAGAACAAGAACATATTATTAACTAACAATTAAAATCAAGAGAAAAATGAAACATTTAATGAAAGGAATCAGAATCGCAGCATACATTGCTGAGATCATTGTGGCAGGTTCAACTATTGTGGAACTTGTAGAGAAGTATAGTGGCAGGAGTAAACGTAAATCCGCCGCAAGTAAAGTTGATACAGGCAATGTAGCAACTGAAAACCCATAGAACGTCTAGTGAATGGATTATGATAAGGCACAGGACGTAATTATAACCATCCTTGAGGTAACCACATCCATACTCAAGGGAATAAAGAAGCTAAGAGGAATATTTGTAAAAGCAAAGAAATGAACCTCTTGGCTTTTTCTTTTATCGGATTTTATTAACCAATTAAAAATTATAGAAATATGGAAACTACAAGAGAACTGTCTGTCGTTCCACCACAAGGAATGATGACAAGAATGGGTATGATCAACCCAACCTTTATCGAAGATGCAGTAATCGTATCAGAAAAGGAACAGGAGAAGGAACATCCCAATTTTATTGAATCAAACACTTCAGGCATTACACTTGAAGAACTGGAAACGAACTGTATTGTACCCAGCTTTGGAGACAACCAGCTTACAATCAGCCACCAGACTTTTATACACCGTATTGAGGAGGCGGCAAGCATGTTTTTTGCAGGAGAAACTTTCGGTAATACGGAAATCAGAGTCTCACACAAGATTTTAGGCAGACATCCTTCCGCACTGACAAAAAGGAAGGAAGAACTCAAACCTGAAGACGAAACCATCTATTATCAGAGAATGGCATTCTGTTTTCATATCCGAACCATATGTCGGGAAATAAACGGTGAGGAAGTGCATCTTTGTATCGGCGGCGTAAGAAGCCTGAACGAAGAGAACCTGTACGGAAAAAAATCCCCTGAAAAATTTAAAATCTTTATCGGATGGAGAGTCAGGGTATGCAGCAATCTTATGCTGACATGTGACGGCTTGACAGGACGTCTGGAAGTGATGGGCGATACGGATATCTATATAGCCGCACTAAAACTGTTCCGGGAATTCAACCCCGAACAAAATCTGAAGCTTCTTGAGAATCTGGGAAGAACAATGATATCCCAGGAACAGTTCTGCCAAATAATCGGACGTTTACGACTTTACCAGGTATTACCGGCATCACAAATGAAAGAATTACCGAAAGTTATCTTAGGTGATTCAAACATCAATGCAGCCACCAAAGGCTATATTGACAACCCTAACTTCGGCTTACGCGGAAGAGCAAAAATTTCATGCTGGGACCTGATGCAGCTTCTTAACGAGGCGGCCAAACAGTCCTATATTGACAAATTCCTCGAAAGGAATCAGAACGCCACAGATTTTGCAGTGGGCATTCAGAAAGCCTTGAGAGGGGAAGACACTGAAAATTACGGATGGTTTCTGAGATAAACCGGAACATCTAAAAATCCTATGAAGGGAGAAAGATCTAAAAATAACAAACAAGGTCTTTCTCCCTTCTTTTGTTGAATTAAAATCAGAAAGGAGAAAATATATGAGCGTAACATGTATACAGGACATATACCATTGTGACACCTGTAAATCAGCACTAGACGAGCACGGAAGGAATTGCAGGCACGGGATGTTATTTCCCCTGCTTCTTTTAATGGGAAACTTTAAAAAGTGCATGAATTATGAATTTGATGCGGAGAAGGTAAAACTTCAACTGCAAAGAAAAAACATATGGATAGAACACTCTGATAATAATTCTGAATAAATTATTTTATCAAAACGAGAAATATCATGGTACGAGAATTAATGCAGGATTTAAAAATATATTTCAACAATATTAAGAATCCGTCAGAAAGAGAAAGGCAACTTTTAAACCAACTTAACGCCGGGTACTTTGTAATTACGTCTGTACATAGGAATGATTTGGCGAGAACAGGATTTGATGTTAAAAAAATCAGTAACAATGACATGGATAAACTCGCAGAAAAGATAGCAAATGATTATTGCAACCAATTATTTTGGGAAAGCATGGAAACAATAGCTTTCGAAATTCTTGTTTTTCCCAAAATAGAAGAGTCAAACGGAAATCGAACGGACTAATACAAAAACATTATGGAAAGATTTGAACTTGAGAACAGCAATGAGTCCAAGGCGGTACAGGAATTGGCAAGGGCCTTGAATAATTACGGGTGGAATGAAAAACGATTCGCACTTGCAACGACAATATTTCACCAAACCCTACAACAGACATTGTTCAGGATTATTGTAGAGATATTGAAGGTGTATGCAGATCCTCAAAGAAGGACGGAACTGAGAAATGAAGCATCAAAAAAAGGTGCAAAAAAGTTAATGGAAGTGCTGGAAGAACTGCATGTACCATTCATCTGAGAGAAACGGTTGAAACATACCGGAATTATATCTGAGGAGGATATCACAATCAACGTGGTGTCCTCCTTTTTTATTTACCGACATTTTAAAACAGGAAAGATTATGTTATACTACAAATTTAAAAATTACGAAGAATTCAAGGACATGTTTGGAATTGTCAAGCATGGAAACGGAGTATGCAGCAGAAAGAACAGGATACTGCTGGCATATATCAAAAACAAGGGATTGCTGCATGAAGCAATAGAGGCAAACAATTATACGTTGCTTCATATTTCCTCAATGGCGGAACTGAAGAAGACCATTACACGGACAATAATTATAAGCGGGCACTCAGACATGTCATTACGTTATGTCCTGGAACTGGACGGAGACTTCTTCTATTCCAGGAACTTTGAAACGGACGATCTGAAAGGGCTGTGTGAAGACGGGGATACCAGGTCAATCCGCTACATTAACCATGAGAACGGAGGGAAAACGTTTAAAATGAAAGCGGGGAAACTCTACCGTTCCCTCATACTGGATACAGAATTCGGTAAAACCCTCCCAGAGCAGGTAGTGACTTATCTGTGCGAGGAATTCTCGGCGGACTGGCAGACTTATACAACGGGGCGGCTCCCTAAAAACAGGTTATGCGTAGACAAGAATTTCGGGAAGATATACTCATCCTCCTCTTGCGTGGGAGATTTTCATTCCTGCATGGTAGACAGGAAACTGCATGATTTCTATACGGAATCAGTCGATGCAAACGCCGCATACCTGACCAATGAAGAAGGAAAGGTGATTGCAAGGTGTGTCATCTATAACAAGGTTACGGACCAGAATGGAAAGATATGGAGACTGGCGGAAAGACAATACGCTACCGATGAGAACAACACCCTCAAAC